>BNJU01000895.1_pt1 | contig 260705 bp, 323 predicted proteins | sample 8539281 | NCBI WGS metagenome assembly BNJU01 (sample SAMD00202456, study PRJDB9452) | human saliva metagenome | isolation source: human saliva | place: Japan
TATGAGTTGGTACCTTGTGTATCATTAAGTATTATATCATCAATAAATGTCATAATATAATCGCCGGGATAATTTGATGAATCACTTTTTATATGGTTTCGATGAGTCAACCAATATAAATTGTGGATAATATGTTCCATTTGGGTTGATTAACATTTTATATTTTTTTATACACAGGTAGTCCTATAATATTTATCTTTTTAGTTAAAAATTCTTTTAATAGATATTGATTTTTAATTTTTTTGACTCAGCATCTCCAGATATTTAAAAGCCTTTTAACTTTAGCTTCTATTAAATCTGGTGATTTGTGATAACCGTTATAAACATCATTTTTTAAAATGTTTAATTCATTAACAAGTTTTTCAGGTTTTTCATTTAATTCTACGCCTGCAAAGAAAAATGAGTATTTCATATAATAATTCCTTTTTTTATAGTGCTCTCGATACAAAAAAATATAGATATTTTTTTAAATACAAAAAAAATGGTAGAAGCTGGACCATTCCAACCCCTACCTCAGCCGTGTTTACCAGACACGTAACCGCTTAAAACTACTCATTTGTATCGCAATAAAGGTTACGATATTCTCAAATTTGTTTCAAGGCATTGCCCATCCTTTACTGGACATGCTATATAGTCTCTCGCAAGTGAGCGAGAGCGAACGCTTTAAAAACATCATACAGCCAACACATCAGAGGCTGATAATAAAAAGTATGTTACTCAATATTGTTTTTGATGAATTCTTCCAATTTGTTAACAGCATTAATATCATAATCAGACCAGTATGATGATACAAACATTTTTGCATTTGGTATGTCATAACCGTATTTGAGTTCATTATTATTATATATTGCAACTGAACCATCTTTAAAATCATATCTGATAACATATGAACTTCCTAAATCTTTTATTTCAACAATTGACAGTTTTGCATTAAATATAGTATTAATTAGTTCATTATTTATGAACATAGGAACAAACGCATAATTACTCCTTTCATCTTTTGTTATAAATGATACATAGTCAGTGTTATGATTTTCAGGAATAATAGGTTCTAATTTTACTATTGATGCAACATAAGGTATTGTTATGTTACATCCTATGATATCTGATATATTTCTTACATCAGTTTCTTTGATGCTCATATCTGACATATCTAAATACTTTATGGCTTTCACATAAGCGTCTCTAATATTGTCTTCGATATCGTGATGATATACTTCTATTACTACGCCTGCAAATAATTTCATAATTTATTCTCCTTTTATCTAAGTAGTGAGCTGTTTTAAAAAAGCTAAACGTACAAGACGTTTAGCTAAGATATACAAGCAATAATTACGCAAAGACCTTCTCAAAAGCCTGATAGGTTTTATCGTTGCCGGGAACAGCTAAGATGACAGTTAATCCCGATAGTTTAAAGCTGTGATATATAAGTCTGGCAACTGTTTCAGGGTTCTGACCGAACACACCGCAACCGTATGCTCCAAGAATAATCATATCAAGATTGTTATCACAAGCGATGTTCTTGACAAACTCTATACGGGATGCTAAAGCCTCATGGTTCTCCTGAGGACTAACATGACAGAATTTATTCGCAGTAGTCCAGTTTGGTGCAGCACAGTTTATCACATTGGCAAACTTAACAATACCAGCCTGTTCGAACTCTATGGCAGGTGTATACAAAGCTTTGTTTAAATACAACGCTCTGTTTAAATGCTGTTTGTTTATATTATAATACGAGTCCTGAAACTTATATAAAACATTATACAAAAAGCTTGCGTGACATAGACACTCTTCCTGAGCTGATGAGCCGTCTAAGAACTTGCCGCCCGGCTCTTTGAAACTGGCGAAATTTAATACACCGATACGCTTATCATCAGGTTGCATCATAAGAGCTGATACAGTGTCTGTATTGATTAATTTAAATACAGCAGGCATAACGAGTTTAGGCTTGTTGCAAAAATCGTAAATTTTAGAGTTTGCAACGGATGCGTTAATCAAATCAGCCTTTGTTTGAGCCATAAGTTCAGTGTGAGCCTTAGCGATTGCCTTGTTTGTGTTAGCCTTATCCCAGTAATTCATAAAAATACCTCCAAAATATCAAATAATAATAATCAACATATCACCCGTATATTTTAAGTAACTAAAATATAGCTTTAATTTATTTTTCTAACTTAGCCACTCTTGTATTATTGTATTTATATTGAGCGGCTATTCTTGCAGCAGCTCTATAGTTATTAAATACAAAAGCATTTCTAAAAAAACTTTGACCAACGTTTTTTTGGATTTTTTTATTATCAGTCAAAAAAATAAAATATTGTTTTTATTAAATCTGTCATCGCAGATTATTATAAATCTTTCTTGCATAATTTATCCTTTCAAAATTTATTTTTACCCAAAAAAATCAAGGTAAATTTTGGGTAAAACTGGGTAAATGGGGTTAATAGTCAATAAATACAGTTGAGAGGTCACATTTGACCTCTCATATATTTAGTCGCACAAAATATAAGAATCCTTTTTATATTTTGCAAGATTTGCTTTGACTTTTGCTTGTGTATTGTTTGCGTAGCAATAAACGCAAGCGTGAGAGCAAGTATCGTATTTGCCTATATCAAATGCTTTGGAACATAAGCATTCAGTTCTTGATTTATCTGGATTGGTATACAGATGCTTGCCTGTTATCTGTCGTATCAAATCAGCATCAATGCAGGCATTTTTGGTGATGCCTATATCCGACAAATCAATGGCTTCTGCACATGTGGCAATTTGCATAGCGTACTTGTCGGCAATTTGTTTGAGAGCTTTTGCAAAAGCTTTGAGTTTATCGTCCGGCAAATCAAACTGGCAAAGTGTGCGTAACTTTGATTCAATTTTGCCGTATTTATCAACGAAGCTGATGACACATTTGTTTGTGTATCCAGCCAGCTCTTGGCATAGTTTTGCAAATGCATTGATGTGCCAATCCGGAGTATATTTATCCGTGAATATAATCGGGTCGTATCTCCAAATGACTTTGTTTTTGCCAATTTTATTTGCTAACTTCTTGAATGTATCAAGCTTATTTTCAAGCTTTGGCAAATTCGGTTCGATATCAGAGTCATATGCATTGAGTGTATACTGAAAGTAATATGCATAGCCCATTGCATCAAGTTCATTTAATTTATCAAGCATTGGCAGGGCATTTTTAGTCCAGAACACAATGCAGTCTGTATTATCAGGTGTGACTTGTCTTTCGAACACTTGTTGATTGTATGGGTTTCGAACGCCCAGTTTTTGATTCTTAAGACATTGGATGAACCATTCTGAGAAAAACGCAGGGATATCTGTTCTTTTTGATGCTGAAATAATCATGAAAAAACCTCCAAATTTTATTTTTCGTACAGCCACTCGCTTAGATAAACGTATATATCAATTTAAAAAAAATACGGTATGAGTAATAAACACATCACTCATACCTGTTATTTATTATATTAGCTATTCATCAGCAGCTCTTTAACGAGCTTAACGACAAGATTAGCCTGCTTGCCTAAGAGCTTTTCATTAAAATAGCTAGGCTCTTCAGTCTTTAAGTAATCCTCTTTGACGTCATTAATATACGCAGGGATAATTTGACTTAAGTTTTGCATACTTGGCTCGATTGCAAGCTTGCCGAGTAATCCTTCAAGCCTTGTCATCGTAAAGTATCGTGAGACATTCTCGATAAATTTCAAATCTTCATCAAGCATCTCTTTCTTGACCTTTGGCATAGACTTAATCTCAGCAAAACGTTCTGTCTTATGCTTGACAGCAACGTAATTTGTAATTGAGCCATCCTGTAATTCAAGGTCCTGAGACTCAATAGGCTTATAGACAAGCCCTTCTGTTTCTCCGCCGAGTCTTGAGTTATTATCAAGCTCGTTGTTAATCAATTCTCTTAGAGTTCCTGTGATATTTACATCCGGCACTCTTAAAGATGCATCAAATAACTCATAAAACTCTGATTTAGATAGGGTTCTCATAGAACCGTTTGCATTAACAACAAATATATCAAACACCCTGAATTGCTGGATGTTATTAATATTCTCGGTGTACTGCATATTCTGTACATCTGCTCCGTAGAGCTCTCCAAAGATATAAATCTCGTTTAAGTTATGTTCAATCATATAAGCTCTTGCAATCTCAAGAATTTTTGGTGTGTTAGATGCATTATTAATTCTTACATAAAACGGGTCAGATGCATCTACTTCTCTGTTTCTTGAGAAGTATTGCGTATTATCACGGGTGAGCTTTATTTGCATATTTGCCCCGTGAATCTTTTCTGTTGCATAAAACATTTCATCAATATAAGCCATAATCTTTCTTGATTTATTGATATTGAAATGATTTTCAATACTAGGATATTTAAGCATAATTTATATTCCTCCTTTTAATTTAATAATTAACTTTAACAGTTTCTAATACAGCCGGTCGTTCATAACTTATCATTTGATGAACTAAATCAAATCTGAGACCCAATGTTTTATTGTTGTATCCTCCAACGAAGCTATAATTGCAAGCTCTTACAATTAGATTATTATCCATTGCTTTAGCAAGCCACATTGCCATATCTTTAGGGATATAACCTATCTGATATACGCTTGATTTGCCATTTTTACTTACAGCATGAGCCAAGACTTTAATAGCGTTCTTGTCATAACTGTTGTTAGGCTCACGCCTTAAAGTTATAAATCCTTTGTCGGCTTTTCTTAAAGCCCAAAGTTGTTCTTGATGAAAGCTTGCACCTGCAAGCTTGATGTTGCAAATCTTTGCAAAAAATGTATTAGCCATATTTACCTCCTAAATATTTTATTTAATCTATTCTTACACTCGAATTGTGTTGCAAAACACAATTATTTAATAAAACTCTAAAACATTATAAATATTGATTTATAAATATTTATATGTTAATATAAATATAAATAAATTCATATAAAATAAATTACGAAAGAGAATTAGATATGATATTAGAGAAGCAAATACATAATAAAAAGTGCATTAGGCAATTTTTTTTGGTATAATACGCTTGACTTTAAGATAATAAATAAGAATACGCCATTTGGAAAAAAATACAGGTGTTAAAATACATAGGACCCGAAATTATCGGCTTAAATATAAATATTCCTGAGGGGTTAAAGTCAACTGCATATATGTTTGACGGTAATTATAATTTATTATCTGCACCAATTATACCAATAAGTGTCAGAACAACAGATAATATGTTTAACAATTGTAGTAGACTTGAATATGGCATAGCCTTGCCATACGGAGTAACATCTTGCAATTTTATGTATCAAGGTTGTATAAAATTAAAAGCTGCACCTGATTTGCCTGAAAGTATAAAAAACGCAGCATATATGTTTAGTAATTGCGTGAGTTTAATTACACCTCCGTTAATTCCAAGTAATATTCAAAATATCTCCGGGATGTTTCATAATTGCAAATCATTAAACATCTTGCCTGATATACCCGATAATGCAAAGCAAGATTATATTTTACTTGGTTGTAAAAGACTTAATAATATAGCTATATAACTTATGTATTATATATATCTGAATTTCAAAATAAGCTTGTATAAAGCGAAGCCGAAACTATAGTTGTTCTTACAGTCGATGATATAATAAATGCAGTTGCAAACGCCAAAAATATAATATATATAAGGCAACAAATTTAGCAAATTATTGACACATGAAAAACAAGTATATTACAATAATATTGTTTCTAATTGTTATTTATTATAACTCAACTTAAGTAGACACTTGTTGTATACAAGTGTCTATTTTTATTATTTAAAAAGGTGCGGCAGCACGAAGTCGAAACTAATATTCGTTCTTACAGTCCATAGTTATTATAATAGCAGCGACAAACGTTAAAAAAATAATATTTACGGTCGCAATATTAACCAATTAATATTTAAAAATAACAGGCACTATTTTTATTAGTGCCTGTTTTTAGATTATAGCTTTTATCTTCAATGCTATCTTTAATATAGTCACTAAGTTTTTAGTGATGTTCGATTGAGCTATATTATTAGCTTGATAGCTATATGTATTTACATATAATTTTTTTAAATCATATAATGTTAATCTTGAATATCTGATAAAAAGTTTTAATGATTTATATTAATCCTTTATAATCTGTAAACGTTATTAAGGTGCGGTAGCACGAAGCGATATAGTTGGATTCTTACAGTCAATAAAAGACTATATGTAGTGTATGAGTTATATATATAGTCTTAAATGGTGCGAGTAACAAACGATAATAATAAAATTATTATAGGTTGCCCGCACCAACCAATTTATAATAAACAAAAAGACAAGCACAGTGTTAAACTGTGCTTGTTGAAAATAAGTATAATTTCTTCAAGTTATTAGCTGAGTCATATCTATATTTCTGACATATATGCTGAATAAACTCAGCCTTGTCAGCTATATCTGTTTCATTGGCTTTCTGCATATTTGGATACAGAGTTTGCTGATTCAGCTCGGCATCAAAGAGTTTTTCGCCGTGCTCTTCAAGATATTCTTTCTGAGCGAAATAAACTAAAAACATTTTTTTTATAATTGACAGACTATACATTCTGTCATCATGAAACTTATCTATATACTGTCCGATTGTCATAATAACCTCCAAAATATTAATTATCTACAAGGTCATCCGAAAATGGCGTGAGCCATTTTATTTAACTCTTATTATTTGTTCATAGAGACAGGATTCAGTTAAGTTTATGCGTTTGTTCTCATGATAGTGACCAAAGAACCAATGTTTGAACTCACATCTGGCTCTGACATCTTCCAGAAACATAGAGAGATTATTGGGCATTCCGTGATATCCAAGAAGTACAGCATCAGATGCAGGGGCTTCGTGCGTGAATACATAGTCTACTTTAAAGTCATGTTTTTCAAGATTTTGCCAAGCATAATCCATTTCTGTATTGTTTGGCATTTCTTGTCTCCACCAATTAACATGATTAACCCTGTATGCAAGACCGGAGTGCTTAAGCCTTTTAAGGTCATGCTCAAAGTTCTTATCAGTTTTATCAAGTATACCTGCTGCATAATTGGTTTTAAGTTCTATAGGCGAGGCAAGACCGTTGATATCATGTGACGGTGCACCACCAAACGCAAAGATTTTAGTGCCTGCTACATCATAAACTTCACCCCTCATGAGATGCATTACAGAGTCTCTAAGCTTGTGTACTTTGCCGTTGTTCCAAGTTGATACAGGCATATTATCAAGTCTGTCAAAGTTTTCGTGATTACCGTCAACAAAAACTGTAGTAAATGGCTTATCATCAAGCCAATCGAGCCAATAATTTTCAGTTTTATCTTTATCATTTTGACTCCATACAAGTCCAAAATCTCCGGTTACCACAACAACATCGGATTTATCAAGTTCTTTTTGCTCGAAAAACGAGTTTGTTGCAAACCGTGATACATCAGAGTGTGTATCTCCGGTAACATATAATCTATTCATGATTTTCTCCTTTATCTTTTTGTATTAGCACTCGTAATGTTTGTAGTTTATATTGATTTATTAAAAAATATTGAACCTTTATAGGTTCAATATTTTTTTAGTTATAAAAAAATTTTATTTAATGTTTTTGTATTTCAGGTTTCATAGTTATTACCTCACTTTTTTGTATAGCACCCGATATAAAAAAATTCTACGGGGCTGTCGCATTAAAGAAAACACTACAAGAATATTTTGTATATATCATTCTTAGTGCGACAGCCCCGTAAGAACATAATAGAAGTTATAGTTATCTTATCCTTTCCATTGTTTTGAATTCATAGCCGATAGCTTCAATCTCTGTTATAGTTAAAATTTTACCTTCTTCAGGTCTGCCTTTAAGTTTAAAGCATAACGCAATATCTCCGACTTCTTGCGTATACATAATGCGATTCATTTTTATTGGAATTTCAAGTAATTCTGATACAATATCAGCTGTGGACTGGTGTCCTATAGCCGATAATAGATTAGCGTTTTTTACTAATTCCTTTGCTTTTTCAAGACTTATAGTCTTAATACTGTAATCACCATCGGTTGTAACGATAGTAGTATTTAATAATACAACTTTCATTTGATGCCTCCTATTTTTATAATTATTATATTTTTCTATAATATCACTCGAATATTTTTTTATATTAAAGATTCTGGCAATTAAATCTTTTTTTCTTTAATCAGTTTATTGAGTTCATCAAATGAATGGTCATCTGGCGTTATCTTAAATTCAAGGTCTTCGAATTTATTTGTTTTGTTTATTGTACGTTCTAATATCAACCCTATGGTCGTATAAGATAAGATTTTTACATCATTCAGGTCATAGTTATCATTTGTTGCTATGCATGGATGCTGGAGAATATACACCTTATAGTTGTATTGAATAAAGGCATCAATGATGTTGTGTTTTAGATAAGTTACGAACTCTGTTGGTCTGTTGATGTTCGTGAACTTATTTTTTAATTCTTTGAATATGGACATTACGGTATAATATACGTCACTATCATCAAATTCAACATTAGAGATAAAACCTTGAAAGTTTGATTTTATCTTTGCTGTTTTTATTATTTCATCAATGTTTGTTATTTCACTCATAAATTACCTCTTTTTTTGTAGTTGCACCCGATATGAAAAGAGTACATTATTTATAAAAAAATAAGTCATAACGACTTATATAGTGGAGCTAATGGGATTTGAACCCATAATCTTTTGCTTGCAAAGCAATTGCACTCCCATTGTGCTATAGCCCCTTTTAATTAATACAGAATAAAACTCGAAGCTTATGAAATAAGCTTTTTTAATTATTATGCATTATCAACTGATGAATTAAATATAAAGCCCTAATTTGTTAAGTTAAGGCTTTTATATTATTATTTTATAATATACGATTTAATATTTGCATTTATATATCTCTTTTATTTTTTTGTGTATCAAATTAAAGTAAAAACTCTATAGTATTTTTTTCTGTTTTTGATTTACCACTTTTCCATTTAGCCATTCTTCAATTTCAGTAGGTGTGAATAAATTATCTTTTGATATTATATCACGTTCTTCGTCTGATAAAATTGTGTAATTAAACTTTTTATTTTTTTAATCATTTGATTAAAAGTTTCTGTTTCATCAGTTGGTGTATATATTTCGAATTGTATATCTTCTAATTTATTTGCATTTTTGTATATTTTGTGAGAATACAGCTTTTTATTGATTGAGCAGATGCTATTTTTTTGTATCAATAAATTCACAATTAATTTCATGTGTTTTACAAAAATTCATATATCGCTCAAGGCTTTGGGATTGGTTTAATAAAATGGCTTCAATGCTTGCTTTAAGCAGTCTAACAAACTCTTTAACATTATTAAGTGTTTTTAAATTTGTTATTTATTTCTTCAAGTAGTGATAATACTGTTTTTATATACTGATATATCATTAAATTCTACATCAGCTATGAAACCTATAAATTCTTGTTTTTATGGATGCATTATCTAATATTGTTTGTATTTTTTTGTTATATTACTCATACATTACCTCTTTTTTTATATTTGTGATTGTCCAACCTGTCCAATAAAACGGACACGTATTAAGGTTTTATATTATATAAGATTTGATTTTTTTGAATTTATGTCTTTAAAAATAATAATCAGAGTTATTTACTTTAAAGACAAGTTTATCAAAATCATCTGTTTTGTTTATTATCTCTTCAAGGTCGTATTCAATTTCTTCAAGACTTGGATTATCCGGTGAATCGTTATAGCATTCAGTGATTGCCCATTTCAAGTCTTCGATGAATTCATCTTTTTATATTTATATTATTAAATTTATCTTGAAGTATATCCAGTATATAGTATACAGCTTTATAGATATCTTCATAGATTAAATTCAATAGAGTTTATATATGCTTCAAATTCTGTTTTTTTATAATAGGTTTAAATTGCATTTTTTTAGTTCCTTTTTTTAATCATATTTTTTTATTATGACATATAATAATTATTTTTTTAAGTTTGTTATAAAGGTCGTTAAACTCATAATAGATTCCCTTGTTCACAAGATTACCTATTGTGTCTGTTAATTCGTCTATATTTTTGCATTTCAATGGTTATGTCGTTTAATACAGATTCAACATGGGCATATTCTTTGTTAACACCATATTCTTTTTAAGATTTCAAGTGTTTTAATTAAGTCGGCTACGAATTCTTGATATTTTGTAAACGGGATGTCTGTATTTATAATATATTCAAGTATATCAGATACCGTATAATATACATCTTCGTGATTTACAATACAGCCATTAATTTCTGCTTTAAAAATTCGAGATTATCTTTGTGTTTAATTCTAATTTCATGTTTTATCATCCTCTTTTATATCATTTTGTATTAATTTTTTTAGCAAGGCTTGGACCTTTATAAATAGATATATACGGTATTGGATTATCAGTACTGTCTATATCTTTTTATGATAAAGCATATCACCGGGGTTTAGATTCTGTTTGATGATATTTATATCTTCTTGAGTCAATTTTTTTAACTACAATATTTTTTTGATATTCCGTGGTTTTGTATTATGTTTCTTATATTTGTTTATTAAAAGCCTGTTTATAAGCTTTTATAGTCATGTGGGTTTTTGATATATTCATCACCAAATGTTTCTAATAATTCTATGTCTATATAATCTTTGTATCGTAGATATATAAATAAATCATATAATTTTTTTAGCATGAATTTATGCCTCCTAATATTTTTATATACACCCGAATACAAAAAAAATATATCACTATCTGTATAAAGAATAAACTTATACAGACAGTGATATTCGAGAGAAGCACGAGCATGGATACCTCGTGTTGGGCTGTTGGTATTAGCCCGAAAGGCATTAACAGAGTCGAACTGTTATTAAACCGTTATGCCTATAGGGGTGGGAGAGGATAGTATACACTCTATCCTCTCTCTTTTTTGTGGTAACTTTTTATCAGCTGTATGAATACAATTAGGAGGTAGACTCATACAGCCAAGAAGTGCAAACAGAATCGAACTGTTTTAAAAGCCATAACACTTATGTTCATAATATCACTCGAAGCTTGCGAAAGCAAGCTTATTTATTTATCAGTATTTTTTATATATATTTATTACAAAAGATAGGAGGCGGGTGAATGCTCCTTACATTCACCCTTTTTTTAATAAAACTTAGTATTTGGCTATTTACAAGCCTAGATATATTGCTCGGACTCGAACCGAGGACCCCACTTTACGTCACATGGATTTTCACCTGTCTATCACCTGTTGCCTGTGTGCCATTTATTAAAGGAATCGAACCTACACAGGACAGAACGCACGTGCTCTACCTACTGAGCTACAATATATTCAAAAAGACCCCCGAAATTTTTTTTAAAAGTCATAATATGTTTTATTAATGCTACTATGATTAGACATATTATGTATTATAATTAAGATATACATATAAATAAGAAAGGGCTAAAACTATTATGGGAAATATAAAAGATATAAAACAGGCAAATATAGCTATTAAAGAGTTTGCAGGTGAAAAAGGTGTTTCTTCGGGTGCTAATATGACTCATGAAGAAGAGGCATCAATACTTGAGTTTGATGAACATGGTCAAATTTCAGGTGAGAGAATTTTGCCAAATATTAATGACCTTGAATCATCAGTTCGTGATTTTGTAAACAATAATAAAGATAATCCGTTTGTTAATAATCCATTTAATTCAGATGGCTCATATCAAAATACAAGTGATTTGGCAACAGCTTATAATATAGGATTAGCATTATCGCATTGGGATGATATTGTTGCGAATCATGGCAATAAAATAAACGAAGTTGCCAATAAAGTTGATGGTCTTTATGAACATAGTGCTTTATCATTAGGTGCAGCTGCTTATATAGCAGAATCACAAGGTCTTAACGATAAAGCTATTGACTTAATGTTAGATAAATCTATAAATGATTATGGTTTTGTAAGCTCATATAAGATGCAAGATACTCGTGAAATGTTTAATAATGGTCATACATATGAGTTGGTTGAATACGCTCTTGATAAGTCTACAGATGAAACAAGGTATGCTATTATGAATTATCTTAATGATAACGAAGTTTTGGTTGATAAAGAAGATATTGATATGATAGCATCTGTGAAATCAGGTGTTGCTGCATTGGATGTATCGACTATGATAAATTATGAGGGTTATACTAAAGCCGAAATCAAAGACGTAGTTTCTGCTGCTAATTTATATTATGATTCGTTAGATAATAAAGACACTAATATAAATAAATCAACTCTTATGAATGAATTCATGGATAATGTTAGAGCTATTAAGCATTATGAGATAGAGAAATACGATATTCAGCGTATGGAACATCCTGAGATTAAGCTTACTGATAATCAAGAAGCAGGAATTGTGTTTGGTGATAACAAATTAACTAATTTCGTTAAGGATTATTTAGATAATCCGGATTCTTCAAATATAGTCGTTCATTATAATAATAAAGGTCTTGAGCTTGAAAATTCAAAGTCTTTCGAGCATATTAAAATTCCATCAGGTCTTATAGATGGACCATATAATAGCAAATACGGCAAGTATGATGTTATCAGTGTGCCGTTTGATAATAAATTTGGAAAAATGACAGTATCTGATAGTCTTGTAGATAGAAATGGCAAGACAGCTGTGCTTAGTTTACCAGCTGATAGAGACAGAACTGTTAAGTTTTACGACAAAGAATCTAAGATTACTATAAATCAAACATTTAGTGTATCTGATTTAAAAGATATTTATAATAAAAAAACTGGGAAAAAGCTTAATGCAAGAAATAAAAGCTTAAATGCTATGCTTGATGGTTTAGAATCAAGTATTGATAAATCTCCTGAGTTTTAATAAATTTAATAAAAATAGATGACACTTATATAAGTGTCATCTATTTTTATTTATAATCCAAGTGCAGCTTTAGCAAGCTTATCAGCACGTTCGTTTAATTCAACACCGGTGTGAGCTTGAACTTTGATAAAACTTACATCAAGCTTGTCTTTTAGTGCTGTACAAAAATTCGCATATTTTTTTGTTAATTCTTTATTAGCTTTCCAATTACCTGTAGCCCAAGCTTCAATTCCTGCATAGTCATAATACAAATCAAGAGCTTTGATATTATTATCTAAACAGAATTGCATTGCTTTCATTGCACCAAAGATTTCACCGGTTACGTTGCGTCCTGTGTCAAATGCATCAAACGCTTGAGAAAATTCTGTTGTTTGTCTGTCATACATAATAACAACACCGTATGCAAATCTTTGAGTATTATTATCATAGCTGCCATCACAATATGCAATAGCTTTATCATTATCGGTTTTGATTTCGTTATTAATATATTCAGTTTTATTATTTAAATAATCATATGCATCAGCTTGATTATTAAAGCTTTTGTATTCTGCACCTGAAAATCCACAGACATATGATTTACATTCTTCCCAATCCACGAAAATCCCTGTTTTATATCCTTTTCTTACGGCATAATATTTCATTTTGATTCTCCTCACTTGTTTTTTATATATAAACTCGAAGCCTATATATATAGGCTTTTTTTATAATTAACTCATCATATATCTTTTTATTATGTGTGATATATACTATAATTATAATATATGAACTATGAAAGGAATGTTTATTTATGAGTAGATTAGACGAGATTAAACAGGCTACTACACCTATATATCAATTTAAAGGTGTAGGTGAGCAAATAAACACATATGTATCCGGAGAAGATGCGATATATTCGCAAAATACAAAGCATATGTATCCTGAATTTTTTCCTGTAAAAGATATGCAACTTTCACGAACAAATGATTCAGGTCATGGATTAAATGATATGATACATATATTAAATATGTTTAACAATGCAAATCCTGATAATCCGTATGCAATAAATCCGATAGAGCCTGACGGTACGTATATTAAGCAGTCGTTTATACCAAGAGCCTACGATATAAATCTTGCGTTATCAAACTGGGATGAGATTAAATCAAATATGGCGAAGCAATAAATAAAAAATCTAATGAGTTATCAAGTCAAGCATATGGTTTATATTCGGGTCAATCATATGCAGGTGCAGCTCTTGTATTAGGCTCAGGAGCATATATAGCCGAAAATGCCGGAGCATCCTCTGAGCATATAAATAAAATGATTGAATTAGTGGATTCAAAAGACGGCTATGTAAATGAGCATAATTTAAAAGACATGAGAACCGTTATTACATCTAATCTAACAGATGATACAAAAATAGAAATTTTAAATACTGCTACACCTAATATGATGTCATTTATTGCTCATACTCTAAATTCTGATAATTCGGAGACAATTATGCCGAATGCATATACAACGGTTATGCACTCAAAAGACATAAACATAGCAAAAGAGATACTTGATGACATATCAAATGGTTATTTAAATTTGTCTGAAGCAAAAGATTGTGTAAATGCGATGAATTTAATAGCAGAGCATTTAGATAAGCATAATCAAGCACATGACGTTTTATTAGATATATACGAAGATGTACGAGGTATCAGATATGATGAAGAAAATGATATGCAATATAAAATAAAAAATGATAAGTCGTTTAAGCCTACAAGCGACCAAATAAATGGTATCGTATTTGGTGATAATAAATTGACTAATCTGATGCAGGCATATATAAATAATATGCATGATACGATAGATTATACAAAAACATTATATCAATTTAAAGATAAGCCAATGGAAGACTACTCAGATAAAACATATTCAGATAAAGCTGATTCAAATGACAAAAAAATATGAGTCTATTGTTATTCCACTAGGTCTTGTATCCGGACCATATGAGAGTCAATATGGCAAATACGATATAATTAAAGTGCCGGTTGATAATACATTTGGAAAGATGACAATTTCTGATGACTTCGTAAATAAAAACAATAAAACAGCTGAGTTAAGTTTTTTTAGTTGATTCAAGTAAAACCGTAAAGTTTTTATGATAAAAAAATACAAAAGAGACCATAAATAAAAAAATTTAATATATCTGAGTTAAAAGATATATATAATAAGAACTGGGAAAAAAACTTAAATCCAGAAATCAAAATTTAGATGCTAAATTTGATTTAAGCAATAATAATACATCAAGTTTAGAGTTAAATTAAAAACCACGCACATAATGTGCGTGGTTTTTTTAATCAATAAACTTATTAATAATTACTATATTTGCTGGATGTGTAGAATAAGAGTATCCATTCTTAGCCCATATTGTTGACCAAGATGAGTCTATACTGACTTTTCAACATCAATTATAATCATTGAGTTATCCGGCATTTTAATATATGCCTTTGTATCTTTTTCCTGTATTTGGATATTCATGATACGTCTCCTTTTACAATATTGATTTCATTGCTTGTGTAGGGATTTTATTTAGAACTGCTTTATTTACATCAGCTATATGCTGTAAATATGCAACTCTTTTATAATTCTTTTCTTGTGCAGCTTCGTCTTGCAATTCTTTAATATCAAAATCAATCCTACCCATAAGGGTTCTTGCAAGTTCCGCACATTCTTCTGATGTTAATGTTATAGTGTAATTTTCCATGATGTATCTCCTTATTATTTTTATAATTTTATATTTAAAAGCTCTAAGGCTTTTTGTTTTGCAGCTTCAGCTGCATGCCATTCAGTATATTCTTCAGCTCCGTTACATGGATGCTTATATAAAAATCTCACTAAATCTTCAACAGAATTAATCTGATTTTTATAAGCCTCTATTATGGCTTGATTATATGCATTTTTATTATCAACACATTCATCATATGTATCAAATAGCTCAGATACTCTGACAGTTCTGCTTCCCATGAAATCTCCAGTCATTGTTCTAACATCAAGAATCAAAAAGCATTCTTCATCATATGTGTTATCTATTGCTGCCATTAGTCCTGACAAAACTAGGTCTAACATTTTGTCATAAAAATAGACGAGTTTAGCAGTTTCAAATTTCATATTATTACCTCCTAAATAAATAAAACAATAATATCTATATTAGCACTCGCCTTTTTTTTAAAACACTGTGAGTAAGAAATCTCCCACTTTTATAAGTGGTAGGATGAATTGCAATAAATATGAAGTATTCTTGACTTATATATATAATAGTATTATAATTAAAATATAATCAGTCGTATATAAGATAAAGGTTATAAATACTATGAAATTAGATAATAATAATCATTCAGTATTCATGTTACACTATCATCTTATTATGTGTATAAAATACCGCAATAAAGTGATAGATGATGAAATTTCAAATTGTCTCAAAGAAATATTTGAGAGAATAGCTTTTTCCTACAACATCATGTTAGAGAAATGGAATCACGATATAGACCATGTCCATATACTATTTCGAGGACAGCCAAATACAGAGTTGAGTAAATTTATCAATGCTTATAAATCTGCAAGTAGTCGGCTTATCAAGAAAGAGTATCCTCAGATACGTAAGTCATTATGGAAAGAGATGTTCTGGTCACAGAGCTTTTGTCTGATAACTACAGGTGTAGCTACGGTAGATATTATTAAACAATATATTCAATCGCAAGGAAAGAAAGATGGCAAATAAAGCAATTAAGTATAGATTATATCCAACAACTGAACAAGCTATTATGTGTACCAAAACCTTTGGCTGCTGCCGTAAGGTCTATAATCTTATGCTTTCCGATAAGATATAGGGATATAAATTAACCGGCAAGTTTCCTACTGTTACTCCAGCTAAATACAAGAAAGATTATCCATATCTAAAAGAAGTAGATAGTCTTGCTCTTGCTAATAAGTATATGGATTTACAATCAGCATTTCGTAATAGATTTAGTAAATCTCGTAAAAAGAATACAGGTTTTCCTAAATTCAAGTCTGGAAAGCATAGCCGTAAGTCGTACACTACAAATAATCAGAAAGGTACAGTTGCTATTATAGACGATAAATATATTAAACTTCCTAAAATTGGATTGATAAAAGCTGTTATTCATCGTATTCCTGATAATAACTGGATTATCAAATCTGCTACTGTATCACAGGAATCAGATGGTAATTATTATGTATCTGTATTATTTAAATACAATAATTCCGTTAATACTTATGTAGCTGATAAAACTAATGCTATTGGATTAGACTATGCGTCTGATGGTTTATATGTAGATAACAATGGTAATATTGGTACTAACCATAAATATTATCGTGAGAGTCATAAAAAACTTGCCAAAGCACAACATAGATTATCTCGTATGCGAGGTTCTAAGAAACATGAGATTAAATCTAATAATTATTTAAAAACAACTTTGTAAAGTAAATAAAATCCATAGACATATTGCCAATCAGCGTTTAGATAACCTACACAAAATATCTACAAAGATAGCCAATTTGTATGATGTTGTTTGCGTGGAATCTTTAAATATGAAATCAATGTCTAACAAAGGTTTTGGTAATGGTAAAGCAACTATGGATAATGGTTATGGTATGTTTTTATTAATGCTTAAATATAAGTTATCTGATAGAAATAAATATTTTGTAAAAGTAGACAAGTGGTTTCCATCGTCACAGATATGTCATTGTTGTGGAGATTTGCATCCTAAAATGAAAAATCTTACTATACGCAAAATGATATGTAGTTGTGGTGTTGTTATAAACCGTGACCAAAATGCTGCTATCAATATTCTAAACGAAGGATTACGATTACTTAGTTAAGCATCATAAAACTAAGTATTTAGTAGGGATGGAATAGTCCAAACTCATACGCCTGTGGACATTGTGTAAGACATTTAGTTATGTATCATTGTAGCTAATGCAGTAGTGGTTGAAACAGGAAGCTCTGACTTTTATAAGTCAGAGTAGTTCACAAAAAAGAATAGGCATATATGCCTATTCTAAAATATTTTATTCCGGAGAGTTCATAAACTCAGCATCATCAGCTGTGTTAGCTACAGGTTCTGTTGCAGTATTATTATCAGGAATATCATTCGCAGCTGCAAGAGCCTGATTTGCCTGTTTTCTTGAGAGTCTTGCCTGTTTTTCAGACTGTGTTTCATCCCATTCAAAGCTATCTACTCTGATTACAGGTGGATTGTACATCATCTTGCCTGTATTCTTATCAAGATAGTTATTATCTTCAAGATGTACCTGCAAGATAAGCTTATCGCCTGTTTGTACGCTACCCCAAATACCGGGTGTAACAGAACCATCAGGGTTTACAGTTACGTACTTAGCAGGTACGAATACCTGTACAGGGATAGCATCGCTGTCTCTGCCATCAGATGCTACAAAATTTCGTTTCGGAGCAATGGTTAAAAGCATTTTAACAGAGCCGTCAGTGTTTTTAAACGTATGTTTGTGAATATCTGTCGTGATAATACGACCTCTAAGAACTCCGAAGTTGTTTAGATTCATATTTGCCATATGTTAATTATCCTTTCGTGTTTTATAAAATTAAATATTCTAATGAATATACATCATTATTCTTAGTTATACTACAATTAAATAATACTTTATCATTGGGTTTATTTTCTAAATATAGTTCAAGATTTATAACTATAGATTTAGTATATGTTATATGTGTTCTTGGTTTTAATTTAGCAATATACATATCTAAGATAATGTTATTATGTTTAAATGTATTGGTTTCATTTATATATTCATTTGTTATTATGGGTTTCACATATGATTCTATTGAATCTTTGATATTCAGCTGTCCATAGAAAAGTTGAAAATAAGCTGAATGATGTGAACACCAATCCATAAATATTTTAAATATATTAAACTCATCATATTTATTTGTTTTAGAGACTAAGCTTTTACCATTATCATTCATAAAACAAACTATGTATTCAGTCATAAACGTATACCTCTGTTATTTTATAAAAAAGTGTGCCTGATGGGATTCGAACCCACATTGGCTGGATTAAAAGTCCAGTGCTTATCCTTTAAGCTACAGGCACAAAAGTGCATTATTTAAGAAAACCTAAACAATACACGAACGCCCTCGCCAATTTTAAATGGATGCGTATATCCTATGATATGCTCTGACCTACATAGCATTAAGTTAAGGGCTGCTGACTGTAATACTATTAAATTATTTGCTGCAACATCTAATAGACTATAGGATGAATAGCATTAGGTTTAGTATATATATATTACTTACATACTATTATTTAAGTAAAATATATGTTATACTATAAAAGTAAATATATTATACAAGTATAGTTGTGGATATAAATATCCTATACAGTAGAGGCGAAGTGGACACGCCTATAAGAATAAGGATTGCTTAATTAAATTAATTAAGTGGAAACTTAAATATCAAACTTCTTAATAAAGTTCATTACTTTTTAAGTAATGTGTGGTCCACAGTTATATAATAAATCTATATAAGAATTAACAGCTAAACTTTGATTAGCATAATTATTCATGTATATCTTGTATAATCATATTTCTAAAGAGCTGAAGGTATTCCAGCTCTTTATTATTTTTGTTTATGTTTAATTCATATCTATATGACATAATATTTACTCGATTCTAATATAGCAAGCAGGTATTTTATCTGCCAGCCATACTTTTTCGTTTCCGTGATAAAATATTATTCCGTCATCATAGGCTTTCTTAGCATTAATTTCCAGTATACATGGATTGTCATCACGCCTAAGCCCTACTTTTGTTGCTGTATCTATATCAGCTGACAGATGCACGTATTGTCTGCTCATAGGTAAAAGCCCGTTTGTTTTTATGCTCTCAAGAAACCTTTTTGCTGTGCCATGATATAATTTATCAGGTGGAGCCTGCTCTTTTTTTATTATACGCATTGGTATAGAATGCCCATAAAAAGCTCTTATTTTGTTATTTTTTATTTCATGTCTTTTCTTTTCAGATTTATCTATCATAGTCACTAAATCGTTTTGAGTAATATTTTTAAATTTATCTTTTATGTTTAGTGCATTTAAAAGCTGCTCAATATCTACCCAGCCTTCTTCATCCATTTCAAGTTCATACTCCCACGGGGCGTGCCTGAGTGCATACGAAACTTCTTTGCTTAATTCTTCGTAATTCATTAGATTCTCCTTTTTTATTATTATTTCATCTTAATAAACTGTTCTGTATTATTATTAAATACTGTATCTTCGAATGGGCTTAGTTTATTAGCCTCTTCAGGTGTAGTTTCATATTCACCATATACGACATTTATGTCATTTTTATAATATACTTTAACCTGCATATTAGGGTCTACAATAAACATATCAAGCATCATGACTACATTTTTGACTGATTCAGATAATATAACTTCAGCTGTTTCATCACCCATTAAAACAACAGCTTTAACTCCATCAGGAATTTCGTATTTCTTGTTTTCTGTTATATTTACAATCATAACAGGTTCTATATACGATGTATCAAGATAGCTTGATATGCCAAAATATTTTAACAAATCCATATCTACATAAATTGGGTTAGCTGCATCATGTACATATTCTCTTTCCAGTGCTTGAAGTTCTTTACAATCAAAGCCGTCAAAAGATACTCTAAACTCTTTTGTATCTTCAAGATACATCAAATCAATAAAAGAATTCTGCATCACTTATAATTTTTATTATCTATATCTTTGATATATAATAAATATATAAGGTCATCATCATACAGGGTTTAGTTTATCATCGAGTTCTATATTTTTTTATTATAGTTTATATGATGGTGATATACCATTTATTGGATTATCTTCAATGTATTTGAATTCATTATTATCTTGATATATAAATCCTCTGAAATCCATCCAGCAATCTGTGATATTGATATTATCAGGCATTGCTTTCATAGTGGCAATGGTATTAGATGAATATCTATAAATTCGGATTATCTTTTAAAAATATCTTCTTCAGATTTTTTTATCTAAGTTATATGCTTTAATACCAATGACTTTATAATATTTATCATTTTCATTATAATTAATATCATTTTCGTCTACGATATATCCGATTAAAAGTCTCTTATCCATAATACTTGCTTCTTTCTTATTAAAAAATTTAAAAAAAATCAGGCATAGTGGTGCAGCCCTGTTGCTGCTCTGACCCACCTATACCTGTTTGCTGCTGCTTATTTTATTAGTTTATTTTGGTTATTATAATATGTATTTATCTACCTCTACCGCTTCCTCATAATGCCGCCTCCATTTTTTTAAGTTAATTAAACCGAACTAAATCGGCTGAGAATTGTTGTCATAATTGCCCTCGGTCAAGCGAGAGCTTGACTTTTTTTATAAATGATAACTAGAAAACCTATGGTCTTTAGGCTATAGGATGAATAGTATTAGGTTTAGTATATATATTTTGATTACATACTATTATTTAAGTAAAATATATGTTATAATACACATATAAGTAGCGTTGTGGATATAAATATCCTATACAGTAGAGGTGAAGTGGATACACCTATAAGAATAAGGGTTGCCTAATTATTTAGGGTGGAAACTTAAATATCAAACTTCTTACAAAGCCCATTATTTTTTTAAATATTGGGTGGTTCACTATAAAAAAACATAAGACTTATCTAAATAGATAAGCCTTATTAGATTTAAGAATAGGGGTTAGATTGATGAACTTGCGACAATTGTTCAATTGCATCATCAAACGCTTTCTTGTTGACAGGTTCCTGACTAATATACGCTTTATTCAGCCAAAATACAGCTGATTGTGTAAGACCACTAAAGATAACTCCGTTGTTTTTCTCAAGTCTTTTAGCACGACTGTACTTTTGGTTTAATGACATATAATCATCTTCAGTGAGAATGTAATCTGCATTTTCAAACAAATACTTCATGTTCTCCATAAGTCCATTGAATGTCATAATGTTTCCTCCTATTGTTTATAAATTTTGAATTATCTAATATTTCTCTCGGTCAAGCGTTGGCTTGACCTTTATTAAAAAATAAAAGCCTGCCGGACAATCCGAACAGGCAGTACACATTCTGTTCCTTTGGTCAATGTGTTAACCCTCTCATTCGCTTCTACTAGGTCAATGAGCTAACCTGTCTATACAATCTCTAAGCGATATAGACTTCGCCATACGATAAGTTGCTATGCTCGCACTCTAAGCCAATCCTCTTTTAAAAGCGATTCTTAAAAACCACTGAATTGACAGTTCTTGAGTCCTCGTCTTTAATAGACTTCTTCCAAGTTTTAATCCCTGCTCCCAAGACCGAGACAGGAAAACTGTATATAGATTTACAGACTTGTTCATGGATTTTATCTCAATCTGCTATCCACCATACAGATTTGGGTTTGCAACTGACCCAAGAGACACTTAAGGCTTTCTCTTACCTATTACATTTTAGCACTCGATGCTAGAGAGAACTAGCTTTTTTTTATTTTGCTTTGCCGAAATTGATATTAACCATTTCATATGTTATGTTATACATTAATTTAACGGCATCTTTTGTTTCACTTTCAGTTATGTTTAGAATCCAGTGGGTGTCAATAGAATCATCATTATAATCATCATCATAGATATCTAATGATTGCATGATACCCATAAAAATAGACTTCAATATTACATCATATGTTTGGTCTAAACCGAATTCACTTTTAATATTTGATATTAGATTTGAAACAAAAATATTCCATAATCTATTTTTTTGATGTAATAAATTGTTAACCTCATCTTCATATTTTTTTATTGTGTTTTTTTCAACTTCAGTTCGATTCCATTTTACTGATTTATCTTCATTAAATACGTAATTAGCATCAAGTTTTTCTTTTGTAGGGTTGGTTGAGAAACATAAAAAATCATCAAAATATTCTTCTATTGATGCCCAATGGTAAGATTCATAATACATATTGTAATTCCTCTTTTTAATAAATTTTCACTAACGCCTGCTGTAGGACTCGAACCTACACATCAGCTCACACCGATTACTGGCTGTTTTCAAGACAGCTGCCTTACCAATTAGGCTTAAACAGGCAAAAAAATATAAACTCTAATTCAGACGGACCTATCTTTGAATTTGTTATCCCGTGATTAGAGTTTATTTGAGAGTTGTGAATCACGCTTGGGTCTCAGCTGTCGTGCCCTGTTAAATTATTGCACCGTTTGAGAATCCCCTTATTTTCACATAAATACCCTCGAAAGCGAGCGAGAGCGAGCGTCTTTTTTAAAAATCTTAGAGCTTATTTATATTTTTTTATAAAAAAAGATTGAAGTAATTATTCATTACCTCAATCCTTTGTCCTCGGCGGTTATATCTATACTTGTCTGCCGCCATTCTCGATGCTCTTACGAGCTGCACCCTCGTGCCATCGGCTACCTACCGACCTTTATATATGCTCTTGTGTATTCAGAGTTCACAAGATAAAACTCGGCTATGCTTTTCCTACGGTCCATAGCCTGACCTCAGTATAACACTCGAAACTTGCGGGAGCAAGTTTTTTTGTTTTTAATTTTTATGAGATTTAAGCCAATCTTGTACAAACCATAACTGACCGCAACCACCGCCAATAGTGTCTTGCCCGTCTGGATTAAACACTCTTGTATTATAGCCGTCTGATAAAAAGTCATTAGCTATTTTTTTAATAATATGCATATTATCATATTTTGCTTTTTGTTTATTATTTTTATCAAGACTGCATACTACACTGAATGTAAAATAAAAGTTTATATTATCAAATAAGTCTTTAAGATGATTTAGTTCGTCATCAGATGTATTATTATTTGTAATACAGTAATTAAGATATACCGGTCTGTTTGTCTTTTTTGCCCATAAAACACCGTAGTTTCTGATGTCTCTTAAAGACATTTTATTTTTATACGGAATAAGTTTGTTACGGTCTTCATCAAATCCTCTATGAATAGAGAACTGTAAACCTATGTTCGGTATATCTTGTGATAGCTTTATAAAATCCTGATAAATTTCAGGCTTATCAAGTGGAGCAGTAGTAGATATAAGTAACTGAGCATTAGGGAATATTGCAGACAATACTTCTAAAGGTTTCTTTAAATTTTCGTAATTGTGAAACGGTTCACCCATAGACATAAACATTATCTGAAATTTTTTTATATCATTTGTATTTTTTTACTTCTTTTAGAACTTTCGCTTCTAATACAGTATATATTTGGTTTTTTATTTCGTCAGATGTTAAGTTTCTTACGAAATGTTTTCCTGTACCACAAAATGAACAACCTACTTTGCAGCCTGATTGCACGGAGCAGCAGATTACTGTACGTTCTTGATATGAATTATATTTGTATAATACAGCTTCAGCAATCATATTATCTGATTCAAATATAAATTTTGAAACATTATTATCCTCTAATATTTGGTATTGCATAATATATTCCTTTCGTATTGATTTTATAAATCATATTCTCACTCGTTTTGATAATATTGTTTTATACAAAAAAATTCGGTGCAACCATTATGGTTGCACCTAGCTATAGCAATGATATCCCGTATATCCAGAGCCTACGGGAAAACCCGGTTACGCCTTATATTGGGCTTATCCATTAGTCCTACCCTTGGGTCCGTAACCTAACCCATAATTAATCTCGAAGCTTGCGAGAGCAAGCTTTTTTAAAAAAAATATATGGGCTATCTTGGTCACGATACAAGACAGCCCTGAGTCAGGAGTTAAATGGAAAACGAGGCATTTCTGCCTATTAATACACCCGTGGCGAGCAACAGTGAGCCGTTTTTTTATATATTTGCTTTATTGCTTGGTGTCAATATATAAGAACAATGTATATTGTCTAAGTGATATTTTTTGTAATCTTCATATATATCTGTATTACTCAGTCTAGTGTTTATATATTTCAGACTGTGATTATCGTGATAACCGACAAAAAAATGCTTATTTTTTTCTGAATTTATCAGGTTCTCCAAGTCTTATATTAAATTTGTTTGTAATAGTTTTTACCTTTTTTTCATTTTTTTACAGGTATAACATCTTGTTTGTTTACAGTGATTCTCATATGACCATTGTTGTTTTTTTAAAACATAATTTTTATGAGACTACGTAAAATTCTTCACCTGTTTTTATGGTTAATTTTACGTCTTAAATCTTTTTATTAATGTTTTTTTGAGTATGATATCCATTGTTTGTTTTTCTTCTTTCTTGTTTTTTTGTGATGACACTCGAAAACAATAAACTTATCCTAAGATAAGTTTATTGTTAATTATATTATATATACACCTATCAACAGGCATATTTTTAGCAACAGCATATTTAACACACTCAGCTGTACCACCGGGAATTAATTTATTGTTTGTTCAAGCTTCTAATGATAAATCTCTTGAAAAGGAATTTTCATTTGATTTAAATCATAATAAAATTTAAATAATTATTCCTAGTGGTCTTATTTCAGGTCCAAAAAAATGGGTAAATATGGTTCATATGCTGAAGTTTCTGTGCCGTTAGAAAATACGTTTGGTAAAATGACGGTATCAGATGACCTTGTAGAACGAAATGGTAGAGTTACAACTTTATCATTGCTTGATAGAGATAGAAATGTAAGTGTTTATGATAAAGAGCAACATAGTTATGATGTTGTAGCTTATTCTGTGGCAGATTTAAAATAATTATACTCTAAGAATTGGGAAAAAGTTGAATACTAGAGCTAAGAATTTAGACTCTAAATTTGATTTTAATAAATCTGATGCATATAAATCAACATACTATGAATAAATAAGAAGGTTACTAGATATCTAGTAACCTTCTTATTTATTCACGTTTAACTAACAATAGCTTCACTAAGTTCTACTGCTACGGCATTTGCTTCTTCTTCTGTTTCATATGAATCCCAATACCATAGTTGATTTTTTTGCCCCATAATTGATTTTTTTATCAATTCTTGCGACTATGAAATCATAATTAATATCTTCTGGTATATTACATACGTTTACGGTTAACATGTTAATTCTCCATTTCTTTTTGAAATACACTCGTTAAATAAATATACCTGTATTTTTTTATTACTTAAGATTGCCATAATAATTGTATTACCCTTGTATAATAAATAAGACATTAGTTAAATGTCACCTCGTTTATCAATTTATTAAAAAAACAGATGGATTTTATATCCGTCTGTTTTTTTATTATAAAACACTATGATTATTACAAAAATGATTTATAATATAATTATAAGAGATAAAATAAGAAAGGACTAAACAAATATTATGAATAATTTTGATGAGATTAAACAGGCAACGACACCTATACAGGAACTTAATCCGTATGACGACAAAGGGGTATTATCAGGTAAAGAATTCGCAGAATACAAATCAAAAATTCCATGGGGTGGTTATTATGATGATGACGAGGGTTATGTCGATTTAGATGAGGTATATGGTCCGGAGAATGCTGAGTTTGATTTGTATAATTTAGATAAAGATGCAGGTAAGAAAGCACTATTAGATGCTTTATATGATTTTAACCAAGCAAACAAAGACAATCCGTATGCAATTGACCCAAGTACTGATGATAAATACAGTTATGATGATATTAAAGATGTATATGAGTCATATAATAATGATTTGGCATTATCACATTGGGATGAAATTAAATCAAAATATGGTGATAAGATAAACGAGATTGCCACTAAGATAGAAGATGGCAGGACAGGTGATATGTCTTTTTATAAGACTAACGTATTACATATGGCAGGTGAAGCATATCTTGCTGATTCTCAAGGCATGAATAAAGACCAGATTAATTTTATGTTGGACGGCATAGACTATGATGGCGGAATCATGGATACAGGTCATTGTGAGTTTGTAAGAACTATGTATAATACTTTACACGAAGATTATGTCCCTGAAATAATAAATGCTGCAAATTTTGCATCAAGAGGTGCATTGATGGAGATGGCAACCAACGAAGATACACACTTGGTAGCTGATTTTTTAACAGTTGCTGAATCTAAAAATAAGATGGCAGCAAACTTTGCTGCAACAAGTTCATTTCATAACGAAGAGCTTGCAGATATGATTAATGCAACTAATACATTGCAGGATTATCTTGTAGATAAGCAGGGTCCTAAATTCGATGATACTGTAATGGCACGAGCAATTGACGATATAAACGATATTCGTGAATGGAAGTTAGAATTTAACGAAATAAATGACATAGATACACCAAACGCCAGAAACGGTATTATATTCGGCGATAATAAATTAGTCAATCTTATGAATGATTATATTAATCATAATAATAATAAAGTTGATTATAATTTAAGTATTAAAAAAGAGATAGGTGAGAAAGATATAGACTCATATAGTGATGCAAATAGAGTAGAGAAGCAGGCAACTATCGGCATTACAATTCCGGCTGGGCTTGTAACAGGACCAAATCAAGGTAAATATGGCACATATGACGTAGTCAAAGTTCCGGTTGACAATAAGTTTGGTTCGTTTGCTATCTCAGATAACCTTGTAACGAGAAATAATAAAACTGTTACACTTAATCTTCCGGATAGAGATAGAACCGTGAATTTTTATAACAAAGATGAGCATAGATATGACAGTGTAAATTATTCTGTATCAGAGTTAAAAGATATATATGATAAGAATTGGGAAAAGCTTAATGCCAGAGATAAAAAGTTAGACACTAAGTTCGAAGCAACACAGGAATTTCTTGCAAATAAAATGGCTGGTCCTACTCTTTAATAAAAAAACAACCACTAATTATATTAGTGGTTGTTTTTATGTTTAAAACAAAAGACGCATCTGTGTGCCATACAGATACGCTTTTCAACACATCAAATAATATTATATCAGTACTTATTATATCATATGATTTTGATAAATCAACGATAACTTTAGCTTTTGTAAAACACCATAGCTTCACCAAGTTCTCTGGCTACTTCTATAGCTTTTTCTTTTGTGGGGTATGCACCCCAAAACCATGCATCATCGTCACAAAATCTTGCAACGATATAATCGTGTTTGATATCTTTTGGCAAGTTTTTTTAATGTCTTGAAATTCAATGTTTTCTATTATTTGATTTGGTGTAATTATAATTGTTTTTATACATAAATATATTTCTCCTTAATTATATTTCATCTTTTGTTTCCTGACCGTTGATTATTTTAGTTTCCTCAACGTCAATTATAACATTATTTATGCTTGTTATGATTTTTCTACCCGTTGTTGTGGTTAAAATTGCACAATCACGGGTTATTCGATATTCTTCAAGGTCAACATATCTAATATCATCATTTAAGCAAATGTGAGCCGAAATTTGTTTCATAATTTATTCTCCTTATTTATATTTACAACCAACTTATCCTAAGATAAGCTGGTTGTTGTTTATATGATATACGCATTTATCGACTGGTTTTTTAATAGATTTAGCGTATTTTACACATTCAGCTGTTCCGCCGGGTGTAAGTTTATTATTTAGAGCTTCGTCCTGAGAATACATAGCAAGTACCCTGTCCGAGTTATTTACCATGTCTTCGTTTCTCTGCATTAAAGCTGCTCTGATGTCTTTAAAATCCGCATTGGCTTAATAGATGTGTTACAGATGTGAACTTTATCTGCGTGGTTTAACATTAAATTATATTCAGCCTGAGAGAATACGCCATATTTAGACCATCTGGATTCCTGACCAACAAATGGTACATACACGATATTTTGAATATGCCATTCAGGATGATTTTGCTTAAGTTTGTTTACAGCCCAGAAAGCCAATTGGTCGAAGCCCTGAGCACCGCCGGAAATAAAATTTGTGATGCCTAACTGAGTTACGTATGCCTCTAAACTAATAGCCAAATCATTGACGAACTTAGCATAATTATTTTTATCGTAGCCTGCTAACTTATTAGGACGATGTCCTGTGAAACACAATGTATTTGCCATATGAATATACCTCCAAAAAAATTATTAATTCGAACTTACACCCGCCCATTTTAAAAGTTATCTGGCATAAAAACTAAAAAAAAAGTGTTCCCCTACTAAATTACGATTCAGCAAGGGAACTTATTTATTGTTATAGGAGGTTTTCGTATGTCATTAACCCACTCGAAAGGTTGTGCAGACAACCTTTTTATTAATGCTTGCATTTAATATTAAGTATTATAAATCAATTTAGGGGCAATAGCCCCGTTTAATACAGGCAAAGCCTGAATGTTTATTATAAAAAAAAAGACTACGATTAATCGTAGTCTTATGGGATTGAATTTACTGAGCAGGCTCTTCGGCAGGAGCAGGCTGAGCTGCTTTATATGCCTCTCTCTCAGCGTTAAACGCATTCAAGATGTCCTGATTGCTCATTTCGATAGTACTGTAAGAACCGTCTGCGAGCTTGATAGACACCTTTCTCATCTTCTCAGGTGCTCCGAGCAATACGTTCTTATAGCCATCAACTGTTTCTGTACCGTGATTCTTGGTAGCGTTAAACACCTGTCCAACTGTTACGGCGATTGTTCCGAACTTGCTTTCTGAATTAGGACAAGCCACTGATACAGAGTAGAATTCTCTACCATCACTCTTATTGACCTGCTTATGAAGCATCTTGTCACTGATAAAGTTAATGAAAAGTCCGTTTGTCTTGTTTGCCATGATAAAATCTCCTTTGGTATTTAAAATTATTTTTATTTACTTGAAGAACTATTTCTTCTATAACTTCTCTCGCAAGTGAGTGAGAACGAACGCATTTTCTTGAACGCCTTTAGGCGTAATTTTTTTTATTTACTATCGTTTTTCTCTACTCTACTTTTGAGTATCTAAATTTAAACTCGAAGGCGAGCGAGAGCGAAGCCTTTTTTTAAGCGAGCGTAGCGAGCGACCTTTTTTGTTTTTATAAAAACAATAGAGCTTTTATGATTTTAATAAAAGCCCTATATCTTTATTATAATTCACTTCTAACCTGCATAAGTATTTTACCTAATTTATTTTCGCCTACGCCATGACATACACCCCAATAAGTATCATGCCACCAGTTTTCTTCGATTATATCTAAATCTTTTGTTTGCAACAAACGCCATTTCAGATATTGGTTCTGACTAAATTTAGCTTTAACTATATTATACATAACAGTATCTCTAATATTATTCCAATGTCTTATCTGTTCAGGTGACATTTTAATATTATTATTTGCATATCTTTTTGCATCTATGCCTTTCATGGTTTTAAAGTTATCAAGGCTTATATTTGCATTAACCAATACTTGTTTTTGAGCTTGATATGCAGCTTCAGCATTTTGATATTCAATATTATTATATATCACAGGTGCGTTATACATATTGCTTAAAAACCAAAAAGTTATCTCTAAATCGCATAAATTATTCTCCAATCTAAATTAATACAGGATAGAACTCGAATTAAATTTTTAAAAATAAATATGTCATTTACTATTAAATAGCAAATGACATATGATTTTAAAGCAAACATTTTTAATTAGCTCAATTAAGTCTTTTTATGCTAACGCATTTTTGGGTAAGCATTATTTAAAAATATTTTTATATAATTCATCCAATTCATATATTTCTTTATCAAACACATAGTTTTTCAGGTGAATCTTTTTGAATCAGTGATTATATACATAGGTTCTGATAAATCTTTGATTTGAGCATCACTTAATGGATTAATACCTGTATAGATTAGCTCGTATTTGGCTTTATCTTTTTAGCTTATTCAATTCATATTGACGAGTTAAAGATTGTATGTGTTGATATTTAATAATCGTTTTATCTTCAATATCATTTAATAAATCATATTTAAGAGTGCTTGTATAAATACCTTCAGGAAAAATCATTAAATTTACAATTTAAATCCGATAATAGAACGGCATTAATGTTTAATTCATTATAATTATTAAGCCTTATAGTTTTTATTGATATTAACATAAAACGCATTACCACATGGATTAATATCAATATTTATAAAAATATTCACCTATCTTTTTGTAATCGCCGGTATATAATTCTTTTTAATTTGAATTGTGTAACAGAATCCGGATGATTTAATATAAAATCAAGAACAAATATTAGATTTTTCTTTATCTTGATTATTTGTGTTTAAATATCTATAAGCATTTTTTTATAACATCCGGCAAAAATATCATATTTATATTTAGTTATTATATTGTCATTAAGATGCGTTAATATAAACTTATCTATTGCGTCTAATTGTTTATTAGATTTTTTTATAATAAATCGTTGAATGTTTTTCTTTGTTTGATTAATTTTATTTTTCATCAAGTTTAAAATTTAAATTATATTCGTTAAAGACTTCGTAGTCATGATACAACAAAAAAATTTACAAATTTCTTGTTCAGAGCAGCCAAATTCAATTAATTGTTGTTTGATTTTGTTTTTTTATTATACGTTCTAAAAATCACCATAGGCAAAATCATTCGGGTCTAATAATCGAACACCAAGTTTGTCATTTTCTAATTTAGTGAATTTGATTGATACTCCATTTTGAGATAATTCCGCATTAAAATACATTTAGAATCCTCCAATGTTTTAAAAATGCACTCGACTTAAAAACATATATATAATTAAATTAAAAAGTTCTCTATCTAAGATAGAGAACTATATATAAAAGCTTGGAGAATCATGACTTACAAACTTCCACCCGAAGTAAAATCATTGTTATTTATTTTGTTAGTATTATCCACCTATATAAGGTTCGGGACACTCCCATACATAATCATTAAACGTGATTTCGTCATCATGAATTATCTTTCCATCAACAATTTCGATATGTTGATTAAACTGCATACCTTGTTCGTAGGCATATATATTTATGTCAATATTATATGTTTTGCAGATTTCTAATAATTGTTCTGCTTGTATTGCCCATGCAAATCTTGCGGCTAATACAATAATAAAGGGTTGTGTATCGTCGTTTTCTGTTTCGAATTCAACATCAAGTGCATCAATAAATCCACGATATGTATTTTTGATATGAGATGCACCATAACAATGAAACCATATATTATTATCATTTCTTTCTTCGTTAATAACATACTCATATTCCGTTTTTAACGGTTCTAATCCTTTTTTAATAAAATTGATTAAATCTTCACGTTTACCTCTTACTTTTAGATTTCCTACGCACCAATTTGGCATAAATGTATTTCCTTTCGTTATTTGATTAATCACAAGTACACTCGATAATACAAAAAAAAATTATGATTAGTATAATACTAATCATAATACTAAGCGTCCTTGATAGGATTTGAACCTATGACATTTCGGTTAACAGCCGAATGCTCTGACCAACTGAGCTACAAAGACATAAATTGAATTATATGTGTATAAACAGCGATATTGAGGTTCGAACTCAAAACTCAAGAGTCAAAGTCTTGTGTATTGCCCATTATACTATATCGCTATAATAGTTCGAATAGATTACAAGTCAGCTGTTCTAGCCATTGAGCTATCAAAGCGTAAATACCGGAAATGGGACTTGAACCCATACGGCTAAAAAGCCCACGGATTTTAAGTCCGTTTCGTCTACCTTTTCCGACACTCCGGTATAAATATGGATAGAGAGATTCGAACTCTCACTGTATGGTATTTGAAGCCACCGCCTCTACCAATTGGGCTATATCCCCAAAATAGGGATAAAAAGACTTGAACTTTTACTAAAATGACCCATAGACCATCGTCTCTACCTATTGGACTATATCCATAAGTTGACAGAGAGGGACTTGAACCCCCAGAGCTACTAAGCAACAGATTTACAGTCTGCCCCGCTACCAATTACGGTATATCTGTCAATATGAGTTGGCAGAGATGGATTCGAACCACCACAGGTTATTCAAACCAACAGATGTACGGTCTGTCCCGATGCCAATTACGGTCTACCTGCCAATAAGTACTGGGAGAGGGAATCGAACCCTCAACCTCCGGTATATAAGACCTTTGCCCTACCATTGAGCCACCCCAGCATTTTCTCTCTCGAAAGCGAACGGAAGAGAGCGATTTTGGTTTTATTATACAGTATTATCTAAGTGTTTTGCAAGCTCTTGTTTTTGAGTCTTAGACATAGTTTTTAAAGCATTTGCAAATTTTATTATTAGTTTCATATCTGATTTTGATTTTGCAAATACAGGTTGAATAATATTATTTGTATCTATATCTATAGCATTGATTAAATCATTATAAGCTTTTATCATTAAGATTATATATAGCTTTAATTTTATTAGCTAATTTTTAGATTTGGCTTAGATTTGCCGGTCTCTAATTTAGATAAAAAAATGCAGCAGATATATTTAATGCATCAGCCATATCTTTTAATAATACATCATTATCTATTCTTATTTTTTTCTTGTAATTTTTTTCCAAATTCAGTAAGCATAATTATTTATTCTCTCTTGCGTAAGCTTTTAGCATCATGAATTAGATTTATAGCTTTATTTAATTTATATCCACATAAATATTCATACGCATCAGGCTTATTATCAAATGCTTTGAATTCAGCATTTTTTTAAAATTCTTAGTGTATTTTCATGCATAAATCATGAGTTTGTAAATATGCCTGTTTTTCCTGCCTTTTTTTAATTGCATAATATTTTGTATTTTTTTCATATAAATCCTTTTTATTCTAATATTTTTTTAAATAATAACCTCTATTATATGCAAGTATATAACCGACATTAAATTTTTTTGCTTATAGCTTTTGATATCTATATCTTGATTATTTTTTTAGTTTGCTGTTTAATCTCGTTTATATATTCATCTTTTTGGCATTAATAAGTTTGCTGCAAATTCATTTGCTTGTATTTCTTGTTCAAGCATTGAAAAAAACGTATATATTTATTTAAAACTTGATTATCCCAGACTTCAATATTTGTCTTAAATCCCATATGTAAAAAAACAAATGACCTAGTTCATGAGCAATAGCAAAAGTTTTTTTGCGTTGTGTATCATTTATAATTGGAATAGCAATATAAAATTTATCATTTGTTTTTCATGACTGTTGCATCATAATAGCTGTCAAAATTATATTTTTGTATAACATCGCCACCTATTTGTTTGACTATTTCAGTCATATCTTGTATAGGTGTTTTTTTATATTATATTTTTTCTCTAATTTTATCAGTTAATTCTGATATATACTCTTTTGTTTCTAAATCTAAGTCCATATATGTCATAATTCATAACTCCATTATATATTATCTGTTGCATTACTATATCTAATACAATCTTCAAGCGTCAAAAAAACAATTCAGATTCTTTTACAGCTCTACTATAAGTATATGTATCAGTACCATTTGTTGTTTGAACATTAATAATAAATATATATAATTCGTTATTTTTGCATTCTTGGTTCAAACATTTTGCCTTTTTAGTATATTATTTGATGCTTTATCTTTAAAATAAATTTTTTTCTTCCCCATGCAAATGCAGGCATATGTATTTTCTCCTTAAAATTTTTTTATTTTTACAAATAGGCTAAGCTTTTTTAATAGCTTAGCCTATATAATGATTTATTTTAAGCTTGATAAAAACTCTGCACCGTAATCATTATTTATTTTCTCAGTGCTGATTATAGCATGGTGTTTGATTAAGTTATTTGCTTCGGCATTATCAAGCCAAGTATATGAATAATATACATTATCTTTTGTCTGAGACTTAAGCTTATACAAACCAGTAACATTCGTCTTAATATAGCTTAGCTTGATATTATAATCAAGACCTGTATCTTCTGTATCATAGGTTAAGACTTCCAAGCTTTCTCCGGTGTATAAGTTATCAGGCTTGTTAATTAAACCATCTATGCTGCGTGTAATTGCATACCAATCTTCAAGCATAAGTCTTGATGACTCATCTTTATAAGAAACAGGAATTTCTGTCTTATTGTTATTTACGCCATATAGCTTAATGTTATCGCCGTTGACTTTTACTAATACTTTGTCATATTCCGGGGATAAATTAAATAACTCTGATGCAACTTCGGCATCTATTATTAATTCTCCTTTGTTGTATTCAACGCCATTATCTACTAATTTATTAGTGTAGATTCGAGTGACGTCATTTGCTAACATGTTTAACATATTAATTCCTCCAAAAAAAATTATTTATTTATTCACCCGAAAAAAGAGAGCCATGAATTTAATAATCATAGCTCTCTTTTATTTAAACAGTTATTTTATCTAAGACTTCACCAACAGGTTTATCTATATAGAGCTTAACGTGTAAGTCTTTCTTAGGCATATCTTTATTTATTACAACTAAGTATTTGCCGAAAAATGCATCAAGTAATCCTGCTGCCGGATAAACTGAAAGACTTGTACCGGCAACTATGAGCATATCGGCTTTTGCTATTTCACGTCTGGCGTTTGCTAAGACTTCGAAATCTAGGTTTTCCTGATACAAGACTATATCAGGTTTAACTAAGCCATGACATTCATCGCAATACGGCACTGGATTCATATCTGCGTTAGAATTTAATATATAATTCATATCAAATTCTTTGCCACATTTCGTGCAGTGATAGCTGTGCATAGAACCATGTAGTTCATATATATTTTTAGAACCTGCTGCCTGATGTAAGCCATCTATGTTTTGAGTTATTATGGCTTTGAGTTTACCGGCTTTTTCAAGTTCAGCGAGTTTAAAATGTGCAGCATTAGGTTTTGCATTTAGACTCAAAAGTTTATTTTTATAAAAATCATAAAATTCATCAGGATGAGCTATAAAAAAGCTTAAGCTTAACATTTCTTCGGGATTATATTTACACTCTTGATTGTATAATCCGTTTGTGCCTCTAAAATCAGGTATACCACTTTCTGTTGAGACGCCTGCACCACCGAAAAATACTATATTATTGCTGTTATCTATCATATTTTGTAGTATGCTTATATTATTTGACATAATGTTATACTCCTGTTATTTTAAAAAACACTCGATTAAATTACAAAACAGGCTCTTTAATATAAAGAGCCTGTTTGGATTTAATTATTATTCACATAGTTAATTATTTCTTGTAAATCTCTGTACATTTCTTCCCATTCTGCTGTAGTCATTACGGCTCCATGGAATATATCCCACTTTTTATAAAATGCATAAGCTGGATGATTATGGTCCATAGCTTCCTGAGCCTGACCACATCTATTTTTACAGGAATAAGATGTTGAAAAGTGTGGACTTGAATTATTACCAAGACGATAGTATTCTACGCTAAATTCGCCTTTTGTGCCTGTTTTGGTTGTTACAGGAATAGTTTTTGATACTTTCCTTGAGCGATGGCTTGCAAAACCCTGTTTTTCTAAGATTTCGTCTTTTTCTGTATTGCTTAGTTCAGGTTCTTCAGACTTTTTATTTAAAAATTCAGGTAATCTTGGTTTATTTTCTAATAATTCCTTTTGGCAGGCAAGTCTTAATCTAATTAACTTACCTAAATCAGCATCTTCAAGAGTATCAAGTAAAATCTTATCTTCAGTTGGATTCTTTGTGCTGAGCAAAGCTATGTCATTGCCTGATAATAGAATCATAGATTCGTTTGGATTATTGCTCTGGTATTTTGGCAGTTCCAATATGCGTTCCGGCTTGTCCACTTTTGCAAGATATAAAATATTTGAGAAATATAAATTACTAATCGTAGTTGTTTCCGGATTGATTTGACCAAAACTGTTGTCAGGGTCTTTCGAGTTTACATGATATTTTTTTCATCAAGAAATTTTTATGAAAATTATATAATTCCATTGTGATAGGTAATTCGTGCAAAATATTTAAACCTCTCGTTATTTCTTATTTTTTTGTATCCATATTATTTTTTTATCTCCTTTCTGGATGTGCACAGTTACGGCATTGATACACTCGTACAACATTTTTCTGGTTTTAATTCCCAGAAACAAGCTTGAATGTATTTTGATTTAGATATATCAAATATGTTGTGCATATGATTTGTGTATTATATTTAATCGTGTTTCTTCATTAGGGGCATTCCTATAATTTTCATAGTCTTCACTTGTTTTTAAATCAGGTTTATTATTTAAACAAAAATCATTCCACTTATGTATATCAGAAAGTACGATTTGATTGTTATCTATTTCAAGCTCTAAGACTATTAATTCATCACTGTCAAAGAATCCTTTAAAAATAGTTATCAAATGGATTTGGAAATTGTTTGCGACCTTTGTATTTATACCAAGCCCAGACCGGATATTCTATATTATTAGGGTTGTCTATTTTTTTGTTTAATTGATTTGCCATCCAGAAGTATGCATCTTGAAATTTTTTTCATTATCATATCTGATATCAGATATATATTTTTGATTTATATATATCACATATATAAGGTTTATTGATGCCAATAGTTTTTATCATAAACTTCTTTAGGCATTATATGCCATAATTTCATCAAGATTCTCCTTTCTTTTATTTATATATGTCTACAATAAAAAAATTATATTGGCATATATGTTAATGTTTTTTTAAATCGTTGATTTATTGATTATCATATGCAATTAGCAACGCAGCCATTACTTTTTTTCTGTATCTATATTTTTCAGGATTTAGAATGGCATTATATAGATTAATTATTGCATCTTTGGGTGAGTTTATCTTTAAGGCATATTCTATTATTTTTTTCTTGATTATATGCGTGATTAGCACATTCCAGAAAGCTGTCATACAACTCATTTGCATCTATATTTGCTAATTCATTAGTTAATTTGTCTTGCAATATGGCTCTGTTATTTATAACATAAATAAGCTCACCATACGAGATTAAGCCTGTATTTGATTTATAGAACTTTATCATGTATTTAGTTCACCGTATATATATTTAAAACAATCTTGTTTGCGTTATTGTCGCCGTCAAAGATATCAGCTGCGGTATCACAGATACTTGTGAATATCTTTTCTGTATCTTTAAAATCATAATACAAATCAATATTTTTAATATGATTATCCAGACAATACTTTTTTTGGCTTTTAACTAAAGCTTTATACAAAGCATCTGTATCTAATATAAAGCCTGTTTTATTATTTGCAACACAAGCATTGATAACATTATCAGTTACTATGATTTTTTTCCGAGCATTTTGTCAAACTCACGCATATTTGCGAATGTTTCTTTAAATTCAGACTTAACTAAAGGCATAGCCTTAAATAGTTTTTCTTGTTTCTGATAATTGATTGTTATCATTAAGTGTCTTGTGATAGACATTAACAAGATTTAAAATCATATTATTTTTTTATAATCTGGTTTTTTTATTTAATTCTAAATATTCTATCATGCATTAATTATTCCTTTCTAATATTTATTTATAATGCTAACACCAAGCATATATTGAATACAATTTTATCTTTTATATTTGTCATCGTTAAAGATTTTTATCGGCTATATGATAAATGCTTGAAAACAATTTATTATTGTCTCTTAAGTCATAGCCCATATTGATTTGTTTGATATTATTTGCTAAGCAATAATCTCTTAACTTATAAAACATAGATGACAAAACAAATTCATTGCTATCAAATTTAAATGCATTATATGCTACAAAAAGCATTTATAACATTATCTGTTTGTTTTTATGTCACAAAACAGATTATGTGCATCAGACTTATGTTTAATTAAATTAATATATTGCTTTTTTTGATTTTAGGCATAGCCTTAAATAGTTTTTTTAGTTTCTCTTAGTTGGTTAAGATTAAACAAATTATAATTTAAATTTACAAGATTCAATATTATATCGTTTTTTTATAAAACTTTATTAAATCTAGTTGTGTCATTTTTTTAGCATAAATAGTTCTCCAGTTTAAATATTATCTCTCACTATTTAAATAGTGAGAGATATTTGTTTTTTACTTAGGCACACCCGCAAAGAAAAATTGCATTTTCATATATGTCAATGTCTTTAAATCTTTTCTTTAACTCTGATTCAAGCTTTTTCTAAGTTGTTTGTAATGTGCCATAAACTATTTTTTTAATATTATAGTTAGTATCGGCAAAGATAAACTGTTTGACAATTAATCTTTTGTATTCAATACCTGAATATATACAATCTTCAAAGTCTTTAACATATTTAATGTTTTTTTAACTCATTTGCTGGTAATATATTTAAATATTCATCCGGTATATTTATTGCATACCCTTTTATTAGTTTTTTTAATAGTCATTGAATCCATCTCCATTATAGTATGTATCTCCTAAAAAGTAGCATATTCTGTTATCATAATCAAAGTTTTTCAGGTAATACTTTGTTCCATTTTAATTTTTATATAATCTACTGCTTCATCAAGATTATCTAACTTACATGAGAGTAAAAGCATATTTATGATTATATGCCCTTTCATTAAAAATCTTTAGATAATTTGATTATTCCGCAGCTTTCAAAAACAATGAATTTCATATAAATCATCCCATATGTCTTCTATAACATCAGTTATGTCATGTATGTTTTCGTACATTAATGCGTATTCGCTAAATGATAAAAAGAATAGCATATCCTTTGTATATAGGATTATATATTGCATTTTCAAACATTTTTATACCTCCAAAATTATTTTTATTATATCTCTCGAAAAATTTGTTATTTTTTATTGAGTTGAGCTACAAGCCAATCGTATGCATTTTTTTAAAATTACTTGTATCACATGTTTTTGTCATTTAACAAATCTGATTTGTTAATATCACATACGTATGGCTTGTTTAACTTTATAGTTTTATTAAAGACTTCTATTGGCATCATGTGCCATAAACGCATAAAAATTTATCCTTTCTTATATTATAATATTATTTTTTTAGATAAGCGTTTACAGTATTCCATAATTCAAATAACTCTTTTGTGGACGTTATAGCATTAAATGCATAAACATCTACGTCTTTGCTTTCTTTTATCTTGAGTTATTACATCTAAATCAAGTATATTATATATTGCTGTATAGCATGTTGACTTAACATAATAATCAAGTTCATCAGTGTCTGCATTAATCTTATCTATATCGTCATCATCTATGTATTCATATAAATATGGTATTATATCTATCAAATCACCCATTGATTTAATAGATTTATATTTATTAACGATTTTTATTTATTTTTAGGTGATAAGTTTTTATATGTTTCATATTCATAGTTTGTGTCACTGGAATTTTTGAAAATATATCTCTGATTTAAAAATTTACATCAAAGCCTGCTGATAAATTATTATATAATACAGCCATCAAATCAAGGTTTTTTTCCAGTGATATATCTTAAATATAAATACTGATTTTTAAAAACATACTATAATATCCTTTATTTTTCCGGAAGACCGTATACAAACGGTTCAGGGTTTTTTTAAATTTATCAAGCAATACTGATTTTATTGATTTGTAGGCGTTTAAAAATATCTGTATCTGATTTGCATTTAGCAAATATTAAGTTAAATCCATAACTCATATTGGACCTCTTTTGTTTACGAACTGGATATATTACTGAAAAAAACGTATCGTTTTTTTGATACGAGTGAGCCAATCCTGTATATCATCATTGATATTATAATTAGGTTTAGTTTTTTTCGATTGTCTTCATAATATTCGTCTAATGCATTGCCGTAATTTTCCCAGTTATCAACTCCGGCACATTCAAGTGCATTAAGATTAATATATGCTTCCATTAACATTTTAAGTTCTCTTTCGTCTATTACATATAAATCTTTTTTTCATATTTTTCTAATCATAATTTTTTTAATCTCCTTTTTATTTAATTCTTTTTATACGGTCAAGTACTTCTTTTAGTTTTTTTGTACTACATATTTATAGCCATTGCTTGTTATCTTATAATTTATTGTTACGTCCCAGTCTATATCTTCATTAAATGATTTAAAATAATCTATATCTGCTTCTTTATTATTAATTATAAGCTGATTTATATTTTTTTCGTTTGTATCTTCATCTGTTTTAACTTCAATGAATACATCAACCGGCATAAAATCAATTTTTTTGATTTCGAAATCTTTTAATTTTAACCCTAATATTTGTCTATGCCTCCAATGGCGTTTTTATGTATTTCAATTCATCTATTATCATATTTGCCATTGTTATATATGATATATGATGTAACGGGTCATTATCATTTTCGTTATATAGTTCTATCATTCTTTTTAGATAAAGCATTAACAAAATTTGTAAATGATATATTTATTTTTTTGTTCTTTTTAAAGCATTAATTATTAAAGCTATAGCTTTAAATAATTCATAGTCTTCAATTTCAGTATAATAGATTTCACCTAAGAAATGCTGTATTATTACACAATGTTCATCTGTTGTCATAAACTTTCATCCTTTATATATTCATACACAGGCTTTTTATAAGCCTGTGTATTTGTTTTAGTGAGCCTTAAAGTTATAAACAGGCTTAATAACCTCAAGTATCTCAACGGTATCTTTAATGTTTTCGAGTATAGACTCAGCCGGTTTGTAAGCGTCTGGAGCTTCATCAAGAGTTGCTTCTCCTACACAAGTAGTGTAAATACCTGTCATTTGAGCTGCAAACTCATTAACATCTAATAACTCTTTTGCTTTAGAGCGAGATAGGCTTCTACCTGCACCGTGAGGAGCAGAGCAGTTCCATTCAGGATTACCAAGACCTTTTGCTATAATCGCACCGTCACGCATAGACAACGGAATTAATACAAGTTCGTCTTTTTTAGCAGAGATAGAACCTTTTCGAAGTATCATATCATCTGTATCTATGTAATTGTGAATAGTGGTAAAGCTTGACTTTACTTTCCAGTTCATAGCTTTGATAATTTCTTCAGCAATAGTCTTTCTATTCCATACAGCGTATTCCTGAGTGATTTTCATATCGTGAAGATATGCTTTTAAGTCATCGCCTGACAAGTACGCAAGGTCATCCGGAACTTTTTGACCATGCAGCTTATTAAGTTCAGATTGGATTTCTTTGGTTTTGCCTTCTGATTTAAGTTTTTCAATCAACTCTTTTACGTCTTGAGACTTACAAGCCTTGATAGCCTGTTTCTGATGATATGTGCATACATCTATCCCAAGGTGTCTTGAGCCTGTGTGTATAATTAGATAAAACGTGCCATTTTCAGACTTATCTATCTCTATAAAATGATTGCCACCTCCAAGAGAGCCTAAAGATTTCTCAGCTGTGTCTAAGTCTATAAAATCTATACAAGTAAGCTCGTTAAGCCTTGTGTGTGCTAAGTTCTTATGAGCCTCTTCACGCTTATTAAATCCTGATGGTACGGTTGTTCCGTTATTTAATATAGCATCAAGCTTTGCGAAATCTATATTATCTTCATCCAGTTCTATTGTTAGCATTCCACAATTTCCTGTTAAAAATGTATATCCATTTCTACGGCAAAGAAAAAATCCAGTATCTGTTTTAAAACAGTATTTATACCCATCTTTTGATTGAACGATTTTTGGTTTTTTATTATATCCTACATATTTATTTTTTGTAGGTATGACCGTCCAATATTTTGTATTTTTAACATTGTATAATGACGCTCTAACATCTGTTGCTATAAATGCAAACTGTATAACATCTATTGAATCTTTATTAGAAGAACTGTAAAAAAACTTCTATATCCCAAATGTCCATCCCATAACAAACTTTCTTCAGCTACTATTTTTTTAATTGTTCATAATTTGCTTTCCAATATTTTTTTAAATCTTTATTTATATATTTTGGAACTCTAAAACTTATAAATGTTGTATCTTTGCTTGAATATTTATTGTATGTTATATTTGCTTTTTTTAATAAATTTTTCAGCTCTTAGTATTTTTACGTTCTTTTTTTAAAATGTAATTCTACAAAAATTATAATCTTCATATTCTTTTATTCTACCATCAGCTTGTATCATTATATCAATTCTAATCATTTCATCTGATATTTCGATACCTTTGTTTTTTTAATATTGAATGTTGTATTAAACATATAATAATTTTTACTTAGTTTTTTTGTCATCTAAATTTATTAAAAAAATTCAGGTTTTATTGTCTTATAATTTATTTTTTTATTTTTTTATGTCCGTAATACATCAATATATTATGTTCTTCACTTATCATTTGGTCTAAACCTTTTGAATTTTTAAAGTGATAAAACCAGTCGCATTTCTTTTTTATGTATAATTGTGGTTTTATAAACATGCCTGTATTTGTGACTGGGTCAAATTGTAATATTTTTTCATTATCTTTATACTCTGATATTTTTATCCAACCTGATTCTGTTAAAATTTCCGTATCACAATCAAGGCAGCCGATGTCTACGCCAACTAGGTTAGGGCAGACTTTATCTGTAATATGCATTGTAGTACCTACTGTGCAGCCTTTTCCGGCATGAACATCCGGCATAAACCTTGGATGAGCATTTGCCATGAATTCTTGATTTAATAAATTAATTATCTGAGCAATAGCTTCGGATTCGCAAAGGTCAGTAAAAACTTTTGCAGTCTCATATTTTCCATTTAAATTAAACATAATAATTCTCCTTTTATTCTAATATTTTATTCTGATACCGGACCGAATGCATTTATATATTCTGTAACATCCAGATTATCTTCAGCCCATTTCTTTGCTTCGTCTTCTGATAATGGCGTTATTATTGGTGTTGCATATAGCCATTTACTATAATATGCGGTTCTATAGTCTTCTTTTAGTAAAAAAAACTCTCCGTTGGTTTTTTGATACAAACTGTGGTGTATCTCTTTATCAGCTGTATTTGGTTTGGGACTATATGTGTATTCAGATACCATTTTAATTAATTTTGCAGTATCTGTATCATAAAGTTTATTGTTTATTATCTTTTGCAAATTTTTACCTCCTTTATAAGTGTCTTGATTCAAGCCAAGCACCCTGATTATTTTTAAAAATATTGATTTATCAAGATAAATCAATTATAATAGATTTATAAATAAAAGAGAGGATTATTTTTTTATGACGTCAAAAGAAAGAGAAGAGTTTAAGAAAAAAATTAGAAGCCAGAAAAAAACAAAAAGAACTGGATACAAATAATAAAGAAAAATAATGATAAATCTAATAATACAACAAAAGACTCTGATGAATCAAAGTCTAAGTTTAGTCTAATAGATTTATTTAGAAAAAGCCGAGGAATTAGAACCTCTAAATTTAGAGAGTCTAACACCATACGAGAGAAGAAGTAAAAAAAATAAATATAAAGCTTATGACACTTGTGTTTGGCATTATCAGTCTTATATTAATCTTATGGATATTATCATGGGTAGTGTAAATTATTGTTGAAACATCTACATAAAGAAAGGAATTATGTATATGAAACGAATTAATTTATCAGTTAATTTTTGAAGACAATGAGCTATTTGATAAATCTTTAAGAGATTCATTAAAGGCTGAATTAAAAAAACTTTAATTAGAAATAATTATATGGATATGCTCAAAGATGTCATTGAGCCTGAGTGTGAGCGATTAATTACAAAAAACGTCACAATAGATGTTGTAAGTGAACTTGCAAATCGTAAGATTCAGAGTGAAATTAGAAGTGCGATATATGAGTTAGATATTGAAGATGTTATATCTATAAATCTAAATAAATCAGACACCCTATATAGGTGTCTGATTTAATTTATATTGATGTCTTCTTTTTGTTTGGTCTTTCCAACAAGGATTTAATCTTCTTGTTGGGCATAAATCAAATGCATTTGGCGTATGATAAATTTTTGATGTTATAGCCATTGTTTTCGAATTTTTTTCAAAGTATTTATCTTTAAGATTCTTTTTATAGTGCTTTAAGCGTCTGTAATACACATGAGTTTTAGATTTCATAAAATGCTTGCGTTTTCTGTTAAAGTAAAACTCATAAGGATACGGTATGTACTTACGAACTAAATTAAGGCATCTTACATCTATAATTTTATTATCTTGATTTAGAAATAATAATGTTCTATGTGTTTTAATATATTTATTTAACTCATCTGACCATGTACTTTTCAAATCATTGTTATTTAAAGCTATATTTTGATGCACAAAATCATAATGATAATTGCACCAATGAATGAGTTTATTAATATTATTAAATATCTTATATAATTGCCATTGTTTATCACGTACATATAAATAATATTTCATAATGTTTCACTCCTTTTTATTTATAATATTCATTGTGCGTATTATCTTTTTAATAATCTTAAATATTTTTTTATTTAGGTTATTTAGGTTATTGATTATGTTTCGTTCTTCATCGACCATTTCTTTAAAAGCTGTTATTATATCTTGATTCTAAAACATTTTCTAAATCAATATTGCTTGCAATTTTTTTCCAAGGCATTCAGCCAGTTTTACAAAATAATCATCAAGATGTGGTACACTCCAGTTATCGGACCTACATAAAAAAATATCATATCAAAAATCAATATTCTTAAGACTTATTAAATCATCTATGATTGTATTTATATCAGGTTTATTCATAGTTTCAAGTGATACAGGATTACAAATCCAAGTAGTATTAACATTTTTATATTCTTGTATTATATATTTAAGCCAGTTACCACAATGGATTTTTATCAGGTGCTGCATCAAACATATCGTGATGCATATCCAGATTAATAATATTAAGATTATCATTTATATTACAATGGTCGTGTATAAAATCATAAATCTTGACATGTGATGATGCAATCATAACAGGAATCTTGTTATTAATTGTCTTTATATAAGACATTAATTCATTAAGTTTATCTTGTTTGATTTTTTTACGTTTAATAATTCTTTTTTTCAGCATATGGATTTGCATAATGGTTCACCCAAATAAATCTTGATAATTCTTCAGGTAAGTCAATTCCGTCAGGATAATGCATTAATAAAGTTTTTAGAATCTACATTCTGAAAAATAATCAAAATCTATACTTAGAATATTAATCGGTTTCATAAATGATATAGTCCTTATTTTTTTAATTAATAATAGCGGCATATCATATCTTGGATTATCGGATACAGCCCAGTCCTTATAATAATAATTATTATGTGTTTTTACTAAAGTCTATTATATCAGCCTCTATAATATCTTGTGTAATATCAATAGACTTTGTTATAGTATCAACTTTTTGCATTTAATATTTTTCTCTTGACGAGCTTTTTCTGTTATTTAAAAACTCATTAACGTATTTAAGTCCTTTTTTTCAGTTAGTTTTGCTTTTTAGCATAAAAATATATCTCCATTCTTAAATTTATAGTTGCTCCCGAAGATATATGTTAGCATAAATATCTTGATAATCAAAGATTTTAATTTTTATTTTTGCTTATTGGCTATAGCCAATACATATAAACCGTTATATATATAATAGATTTAAGCAGGCAGGTATGCCTGCTACAAGAGACATACAGGCAATGCCTGTGCAAATGCTTTGCAGATAAATAATATAATATATTTTTAGCAAGATTTTTGCAGCATATTATATTGATTTATGTTGAAAGATATAGTATAATATAGATATAACATAACAAAGGGGTAGTTTATGATAGTAAATGATATTTTAATAGAGTTAGAGAGAGAGTATTTACCTAATACATTTTATAACAATACGGATTTATTAAAAACCGGTTTAAACTTTCATGATTTAATCTATGATTACATAAAGGCAATGCTTAAAAAGCGAAATATGACGATGCCGTATGACAAATCGGATTTTAAGACGCATTATTTGGATATTAAAACGAATGATGCGGATATCAAGACCATAACAGGCTTTATTTTAGTATATCCGAAGCCTAAATCAGGGAATTTATTGCATTATCAAATATTTCTTGAAAATACAAGAAATGATTTTAGATTAGTATATGGCATAGAAGCCGGAATGACGCAGACTCAAATAAATGCAATGCTTCGTGCGTTTAATATTACGGATACATCTTATAATCCATACACAACCGAAGAATTAAATGTCTTAAGACGTCCAGCGTTATTAAAATTTACAAATAATAGTCGTGAGTTGCTTGGTGGATTTGATAAAGACATAGCCATAGATACAGTAATGCCTGTTATTTTAGATGATTATATGGAATCTGTATGTAAACATTATAGAGTAAAATAATATTAGAAAGTGTAGGTGATTAAATATGTATAAGCAAACTGAGCAGGAATATATTCATGGATGTTATACGAGATATGGAACACGTCCATTAAATGTAATGGAGATTAAGGCTATAACGACATTATCTAACGGTATGTGTGCTGTTGCAGGGTTTATACCTGAAGATGGTATTTCAATAGATGTATATAAAGATTCGACAAGAAATGTTTTAGTGTTTATGGAACATGGAATCATAAGTAATGTTGATGATGATTATGATTTTTTTCTTTTTGCTTGCCGAAAATCGTTGTAAAGAAATGGGAATTTAAAATGAGGCTTTAATAGTATAATTTAATACATCAAAACCACTTGAAATTAAAATATATTCAAGTGGTTTTTTTATTTGCATCTTTGATTATTATATATTTGTTATATAATATAGATATATAAAATACGAAAGGAAAGATTTATTTATGAGTATAAAAAAATGCAAAATATCCGATTACAGAAATTTTGGATTATAAAACTGCAAATGATAGCTCTGTAATCAGAGATGCAATGTATGATTCAGTAAATGAGTATAAAGCTCATAATCCTAATTCTTATATTAATTCAAGAGATAATGGTTATTCTGCTTATGATGCATTAACTATGGATTATGAGACAGCTGTTGCTGAATCAAATTGGGATGTCATACAGTCTAAGTTTGGTGATAAAATCAACGAAAGATTAGATAAGTTAAATATGTCAAGTGAGTTTAATATGTCTGATATAATAGAATTAAAAGCTTGGCAAAAGAATGTTTACTAGCATCTCGTGACGGATTAAATAATAAACAAATTGATTATATGCTTGATTCATGTATTGAACCGGAATTAAATAATAGAGCTATATTTAATCCTGAAATGTTAAGCTTAACACGTGAAGCTTTAACTAATAATATCAGTATGTCTGACATAGACATGGCACGTGGTTTAAATAACAGTGATGTATTATTAAGTCATATGGCACAATCAGGTAAAGTTAATATAGACGAGATAGATATATTATCTGATTGTAAGAATAAAAAAATGCCGCTATTGCAATAAGCAGTTTTATTATAAATGACGGTCTTGATATTGACAAAGCAAGAGATATAAAAGATGCCATAAATTTAGAGGCTGATTATATAAGCAATCATATAACTGATAAAAAAACATAAGGTTTAAAAAAATAAAAACTAATGATTCAGTATATGATTTAGTGTCATTAGATAGTTATTTTTGACTTAAATATCGGCAAATCAGGTTCTGCAAAAATCAATTATGCAGGATTATTTAAATAACAGTGATTCAAAAATCTCTGTATGAATTTGGTAGAGATATGACTATACAAAATATTGATTTGGGCAAGCATTATAATCAAACCGGGTATGAATCAGAAAAATATAATAGACAAGATTAAACAGGCAAATGTGCCTATAAAAAGAATATAATGGTATAGACAATGCATCTAAACATATATTATATGCAAATCAGATACCTGTAATGTTGAATATTCAAAAAGATAAGCTTTGATAATGTGCCGATATCATATAATTCAGTGGATACGGCTTTGAAGAGTTAAAAAAAGAATGTTGTAGATTTTTATAGACCAAAATAAAAAAATAATGCTTGTGTTGATGTATTAGACAACAATAAAATTTATTCAAAAATCCGATATATACGAGAGATATAACAGATGTGTTGCATTATCACATTGGGATGAAATTAAATCTGATTTCGGAGATAGAATATCAGATATCATAAATACAGTTCATAAGAATGAGCCTGTAATACCTAATAAAGCTCTTACTAATATAGCATTGGATATCAGCTCGATTGCTTATATAGAAACAGAATAATCATGACGAGAATCAAGTTAATTTTATGTTAGATAATGCATTGACAAATCATAGAATTGATTTAGAAAGATTAAATGCAGCAAAAGATTTATTACATGCAGGTGTATCAATGAAAGATGCAGACGATATTTTAGAGGCTACATCAAAGAATTTTGATATGTTGTTGCCTATAGAGAGTTATATATTAAATCACGGCTATAAGACTGATTATGATAAAAAGGTAATTGGTGTTCTTGCATCATCTGAAGATATAAAAACCGGAGATTATATGGGTAGTTTACTGGAATCTAAAAATATTACACCTGAAATAGCAGCGGGTGTATTATCCGAAGTAAATACTGTAAAATTGCATATGAATTTTAATCCTTCGGATAAAAGATTTGACTCTAGCACTTGTTTTGATATGGCTCATACATTATATGATATGAGTTCTAAGACAAATAATTTTTTAGATAAAATATCAGGTATAGGTGCTCGTTATGTAGACGATAAATCAGGTAAAGATTTTAAAGATTTTGCAAGAGCTGATTTAAATAATAAGACAACAAACATTGTTATACCGAAAGGTCTTGTAAGTGATACAAAGCATAGTGAGCATGGTGATTATAGAATAATCGGTGTGCCGTTAGACAATAAGATGTGGCGTATGACTGTGGCTGAATCACAAGTTAATCTTAATAATAAGACGGCTGAATTAAATTTGCCATTAAATAGAGATAGACAACTTAAACTTTATGATAATCATAAGGTGTGTGATACAAAAACAGTATCTGTGGGTTATTTAGCTGATGTTTATAATAAGAACTGGGAAAAGCTGAATGCCAGAGACAAAAAGTTAGATGCTAAGTTTGATACCCAATCAATGCTTGCACATAAATATGATGCTCCAAATCTTGATTAATTTTAAAACGCCTTATAATAAGGCGTTTTTTTTTGTATCTATGATTATATAAAAATAGAGTTATAATAATGATATATATAATAAGAAAGGATAAGATATATGAGTGATACAAAAAATGATTTAATAATTGATGTGCCTGCAAAGTTTGTTTCAAACGAGAGTAAATATCATAATAGGCATATTGAAGTTCCGTTAGATAATAATCTTATGGGCACTCTTACAATACCAAGTAAAGATGTATTTAGAGATGAAACACCAATGCGTCATGAAGACTATATGGCTGGAGTCAAGCCTAAGCTTGATTACGAAGTGTATCTTGAAAAGGATAAAGTGTATGATGTATTTAAGCATGATAAAAATTATATGGATTTAGAAAACAGTTTCGAGTCTATTAAAATGAATGGTGCTGATATAAAAACTGCGTTTGACAAACATAAAGTCAATAACAAAAGACGACTTAATGATTTGGATGCTAAATTCGGAGATATTATAAATAACTCTGATTTAAATAACGAAACGCAGTTTGATTAAAAATCTTGATTTACGAGAATTTTTATTAAAAAAGTGTTGACAGTTATGATACACAATGCTATAATAGCATCATAAAGGTTGGTTAAACATAAATCCTCTATAAAAATAATAAACTACAAAGATAAGGAGATACAAACAGTATGTTAAGAATGACAAATACATCAACAAATACAGTTGTAACAGCATATTTATATGATATGTTTACTTTGTCATGCCTCGAACCAATGGGGAATTTTTATCATACTGTAAAATCTTCTGACGACAAAATCAGGGATGTTATAAACATACGCAGGTTTTAACATTTGATTGAGTTTAAGAATCGTCTGAAGATTATTACAAATAATTTTCAGGCGATTTTTTAATTTGGATGAGTAGCTCAATCGGCAGAGCATTCGGCTGTTAACCGAAGTGTTGTAGGTTCAAGTCCTATCTTATCCGGTTGGTGTATTTAGCATCAATATATTAATAGGATTGAATACATTTTAAAGGAAGATAAAGATGTATAAAACAATAAAAATAGAGATAAAATTAACAGAAAATCAAAAAGCACAAGTAAATAAAACCATTGGAGTTGAGCGATTTATATATAATGAATATATTAAATATAATCAGGAACAATATAAATCAAATAATAAGTTTATTAGTGCTTTTTGATTTTTTTCTAAATATATTAATAATGTTTATCTTCCTAGCAATCCTGATAAGAAGTGGATAAAAGACGTATCTTCTAAATCAGTTAAACAGGCTATGATTTATGGAGAAAGAGCTTTCAAAAAAACTTTTTTTAAAGGTTTAACTTTTTTTCCTAAATTTAAGAAAAAAAGGTAAAAAAATGAGTTAGGTGCTTATTTTGTCAAAAATAATAAAACTGATTTTTGAGTTTTATAGACATAAAATAAAAAAATACCTACTTTAAAGTTTGTAAGATTGAAAGAATATGGATATATACCTAAAAAAATGCTAATATAAAAAAAGTGGTACTATAACTAAAATAGCTGATAGATATTTTTTTATCACTTATTATAGAAATGGATACCCTGTAAAAAAACAATTAATATAAATAGAAAAGGTTTAGGTGTTGATTTAGGTATTAAAAACACAGCTGTATGTTCTGATGGAAAAGTTTTTTTGAAAAATGTAAATAAAATAGCTAAAGTAAAAAGCTTAAAAAGAAACTAAAAAGAGAACAAAGAAGCTTATCAAGAAGTATAGAATATTCTAAGCAAAAATAAAATAAAGCCAAGAGATTTAAAGAATTTTAGCAAGAAAAAAAGCTTAAATTACAAAGAATATTTTTATAGATTAAATTGTATTAGAAACGATTATAATAATAAAAATGGTAAATAATATAACAAGAACCAAGTTAAAAATACATTACTATTGAAGATTTAAAAAGTTTCTAATATGGTTAAAAAAATAAGCATTTATCAAAAAGCTATACAAGAACAAAACTTTTATAGTATACGAACTAAGCTTATGAATAAATGTAAAGAAAGAAATATAGAATTAAGGATAGTGGATACATTTTATCCGAGTTCTAAGATTTGTTCTTGTTGTGGTAATATCAAAAAAAGATTTAAAACTTGATGATAGGCTTTATAAGTGCAATAATTGTGGCTTAAAAAAATAGATAGAGATTACAATGCAAGTATAAATCTTGAAAAAAACACAAGTATATAAGATTATAGCTTGATTTTATAATTTCATATATGTACCGATGGCTAGTCGGGAATTTACGACTATGGAGAGTACAAGAACTTATGAGTAAATAACTTAGTTATTGAAAATATACTCGTTGAAATAGTAATCATCTAGTGTATTAAATATAGTTTAATACATTTTTAGTAGCAGTCGGTTCGATACCGACACTGTCCACTTCTTATGGGGCTATAACTCAACGGGAGAGTATTCGCTTTGCAAGCGAAAGGTTATGGGTTCAAATCCCATTAGCTCCACTGTGTAGGTAGGACAATGGTTAGTCCGTCAGATTGTGAATCTGAAGATGCGGATTCGATTTCCGTCCTACACCTTAATGGCAGATTCGACTAAACAGGTCAGGTCACAGTCCTTTCAAGACTGTAATACGGGTTCGAGTCCCGTATCTGTCATCTGTGTGTATAGTGTCAATGGTTAGCATACCTGTCTTCCAAACAGGTGGTGTGGGTTCAAATCCCATTACGCACTCTTGGTGTTATATATTTTATCGAGTATATAGTACTAAAATATGCACTGATAGATATCCATCTTCATATCAGTGCGTATGCCAAGCCTCAATAGCTCAACTGGTAGAGCAAATGCCTTGTAAGCATTAGGTTGTCGGTTCAATTCCGGCTTGAGGCTCTTAATCGGTGGGTATACCGTAATTGGTAGCGGGGCAGACTGTAAATCTGTTGCTTAACGGCTCTGGGAGTTCAAGTCTCTCTCCACCGACTAATAATGGGATATAGTCCAACTGGCAGAGACGCTGGTTTCAAACACCAGATAGTGAGAGTTCGAATCTCTCTATCCCAATTTATCAGAGTATGTCGCAATAGGCAGACGAACTGTGCTAAGAACGCAGGGATAGTAATATCGTGTGAGTTCAAGTCTCACTACTCTGATTTACACCGGAGTGTCGGAATGGCAGACGAAACGGACTTAAAATCCGTTGGTTTATATAACCGTGTGGGTTCAAGTCCCATGTCCGGTATTGAGTTTGTTAATATACATTAACAAATTTATTTTTGAAAAAGGTATAGTTTTATGAGAAGTCAGAAGATTAGATTGAAACTAACTAAAGAACAAGAAAGTCTTGTGTGGTGGTACAGTAAAGTTTCACGCAACTTTTGGAATCTTTTAGTTGATATTGACAAACGTAATAATATAGGTGAATTCGATAATATTTTAAGCAAAATAGGGAATAAGACCTATTACTCAAAATTTTATAATAGAAATGTTTATAGTCTTAATCAATCTGATTATCTTAAACTTGCTAAGCTTGTTGTTACTAAGAATTATAATAAAGATAAAGAAAAGTGGTCTTGGTATTATCAACCAAATCAATCGTTTATTTATGATTTTATTTCTAGGGAATTGGTGAGAATTAGACGACAAAACAAAGGGCGAGTGAATTTTAGGAGTATTGATAAAATTCAACCAAATTTTAATGTTATGTGTTCTATATCATCGAACAGGAAACGCCCTAGCCGTATTTATCTAAAAGATAACGGTAAGCTCCAAATACCAACTCTTGGTGAAGTAAGTTTCGGTTCTGTTAGACCGGATTTCGATTTATCTTGTAAGAAACAAGTTGCTAATATCTCGTTTGATGGAAAGTATTGGTATTTATCATATGTAGAAGATGTTGAAGCTCAAATAAGTAATTTATCAAATCATACAAATGGAATTGGAATTGATTTAGGAATTAAGACACTTGCAACTATGTCTGATGGAACGAGAGTACCAAACATTAAGACGTTTAGGCGAGTTCGTATCTTGAATAAACGTTTGAAACGGTTACAACGCAAATTGTCTCGTAAGTATAGTATTAATAAGTGCAATAAATATAATAAAACAAAAAATATAATTAAGCTTGAAAGACAAATTAAGTTGATACACCGTTCAATTAAAAAAACATTCGTATTAATCATATCCGTAAATTTGTTTCGGATTTAATTAAGAAACAACCGCAATATATTGCAATCGAGGATTTGAATATAAAAGGAATGATGAAGAATAAACATCTTGCAAAAGATGTTGTTAATTGTTCTTTTTACACTATCAGAGAACATTTGATTAAAAAGGCAAAGGAACGTTGTATATCAGTTAGATTAGTGGATAGATTTTATCCATCCAGTAAGATTTGTTCCTGTTGCGGTAGTTACAAAAAAGATTTAAAACTCAATCAACGAATATATTATTGTAATAATTGTAATCAAAAAAATAGATAGAGATTCTAATGCTTCGTTGAATATTGCGAAAACGGATAGATATGTATTAGCTTAATTAAATTTGTTTTATTGCCTTTGGAAACTAGAGGAAAATAGTTTTAGTGGTAGGTCAGCCGTAAAGCCGAACCACTTTAATATATACGCCCTGAAAATTATGAGTATATCAAACAAAAAGTAGCTTTAGCAAAATTTGGCTCAATATGGGAATGTCAATTTTATTATTTGTTTTATGATTTTTTAATATGTTTGACTGACGGTAAGTCCCACTATTCCTATCAATATTATGTGAGGTGTATGGATTATGAGAAATTGGTTAATCAGAAAACATTTCAAAGATAATAAGAATAAAAGATATGCTAATATTGCAGATAATAGGTCGCCTATTAGATTTATAGTTCTTGGACCTTATCGTGATAAATACGATAATCGTATCAAGATAGCAGATAGAGGTGCAAGTTCTAAGTATATTAAGAGAACTGCAAACAAGCACGTTCGTAGGTCAAACTTAATTTTAAATAACAGTGATTACAAGAGAGTTTATTCATATATAAATGAGCTAATATAATAAAACTGATATTAGGTCGCATAGTATAGTGGTAAGTACGTTGCCCTGTCACGGCAAAAGCATGGGTTCAATTCCCGTTGTGACCGTTTAATATCGGAATGTAGTGCAGTTTGGTAGCACACTTGTTTTGGGAGCAAGTGGTTGCAGGTTCAAGTCCTGTCATTCCGACTCGCAGGGTAGACTGGAGCGGCTCCAGCATGGTCTCATAAACCAATTCACAGCGGTTCGAATCCGCTCTCTGCAATAATTGCAGATAAGCCAATCGGTTAGGCAGCATGCTCATATCGTGTGATTGACCGGTTCGATTCCGGTATCTGCAACTATAAAATAAAAGATACAGGTTTTTATGCCTGTATCTTTTTTAATACTAAATTTAATAATACATTTTTATCATTTGGTATTCCATTTTCAAGTATTTCATTTAACAAATAATTCTTAACAGCCCCAATTTCTTTGCCTGTATATCCAAGTTTCATTAAATCGTAGCCATTTAGAGCCAAATCCGAAACTGTTGGAATATCAAATTCTTTAATAACTCGTATTACGTTATCATATAAGTCATTATGACGATTATTAAGATTTTTAGCTTCATCATCTGCATAAGTGAGTTTTGCAAGCCTGATAGTATTTTCTCTGCCTATTTTATGAACCATAGTTCGTATTACTTTATCGGAGCTGTCAATTAATAGTGTAATATGATTCTTAATTAATGCTAATATATCATAAATTTCCTGATTGCTGAACTTAAGCCTGTTTAATATTTTTCTTGTTATATCTTCACTTACATCAGCATGACCATAAAAGTGATGAAAACCTGTTATTTCATCTACAGTCATAGTATCAGGCTTACCGATATCATGAAATAATGCAGCAAGTTTGGTGATATAATCAGCATCTTTGCAGGCGTTTATGACATTTAGAGTGTGATGCCATAGGTCATATTTATGATACGGATTATTCTGCTCGTATTCGTATTCAACTGTAATCTCAGGAATGATGATATCAAGTATACCTGTTTCTTTCATGATTTCAAGTACTTTGATATTTTCAGGATTATTTATTATTTTGATAAATTCATCTTTAATTCTTTCATTAGCAATTAATTTTAATAATTCTTTATTTTTTTGCTCATACTAGAAAGAGTATCCGGGTGAATTTTAAATCCGGGCTTACCTGCAAATCGTAAAGCTCTTAAAATTCTAAGAGGGTCCTCTTTGATTCTTATGTCGGGATTTCCGACAAATCTTATAATTTTGTTTTCTAAATCCGACCTACCGTTAAATAAATCTATAAAGTTATTATTATTTAACGCAAGCAAGTTATTATTATTTAACGCAAAAGCATTTATCGTAAAGTCTCTTCTTGATAAATCATCATTAATGTTATTCACAAAAGCAACAGATGTGTCATTAATATCTTTGCGATATTTTGCAATCTCGTATTCGTTATGATTAATTTTAACACAAATAACACCGAATGATTTGCCGGTCTCGATACAAGTAAAGTCTTTAAATAATCTTTTTAATTCATCATAGCTTTTGTTCGTTGCGAAATCAATATCGTGTGGTTCTAAGCCAAGTAATATATCTCTAATTGCTCCACCCACTATGTAGCCTGTATCATTATTAGAATTAAGCAAATTCAATATAAATGCCACATCAGGATTATTTAATAATTTTTTGAACATAAATTTTATACCTCCAATTTGTTTATATAATATTGCACCCTGAATTGTTAGAAAAAGATAGACTTGCCTATACTGACAAGTCTATATGTGTTATTAACTATAATATTTTATTGTGTATAAAATCAAACAAATATATAATATCGTTTAGAGTTACGTTTTTTTAGGTGTTGCTCTGTTAATAAATCAATATAATCTTGATTTATTTTAATATCTTTATTGAGAGATATATAGCCATCAGGACATTTATCTGTATTTAATGTCATTATAATTGGCATATTAATTATTTTAATCTCATTAGGAGTTAACGGATTTGGCTTGTTATTTAATAAAGAGTTTCTTGCTTTTATTTTTTTAGTTCATCTATTTTTATTGAATAACTCATTAGATATTAAATAACTAAATTTAGATGATATATTATTATCTAACTTTTTAAGTATATTAGGTCTTAGACCTTTTTGTAAATTTTTGATTCATCAAAGTTATTAAAGAATTTAGCAAGTTCTTTATTTATCTCATGAATCGGTATGGTATCTATTATTAGTTTTTTTACCATAAAGACAAACATCTTTTGTAATTGTAATATTATAATAATTATTGATTTTATTTATGTGTATTTTTAATATAACTATCATTATATACAGTAATATATGCCTGTATGTCAATAATATATTTCTGATACTTGTTAATAAACTTAGTTATATATTCATAGTCATCAAAAACCATTTGAGTGATTTTTTTATAATTATGGTATAGCAGTTGTTTATCTATTGGCAATCTATGAAATGTGTCGATATTAATTACTTTTTTTCATTAGGCAATTTAAATAATTCAAGTTCTGATTTATTATTTATAACAGCCTTTTGGGGTATTTATATATTTATTCAAGATTGCCTCTCGTTTTTTTGGTAAACTTTTTTTCATCTAATATAAAACTTATATTGTTTGTATTTATGGTTTTCGAATTTTTTTCGAAATAATTCAAAATCATTTATCTCGTCATTTGAACAACCGAACTTTTTGCAATAACTCAAACATTGTATGATAATCAAGTTCAGTTATATTTTTTTATCATCAATAAAAAAATTTGCTGTTGATTTTTCTTTAAGGTCATGGTTTTAAATCAAAAAGCTAAATTAACATTATTTTTTTGGATAATAGTATACGTGCTTCTATTCGTGCTTCTTTAATCATAAATATTTTTTTCTCTTTCTCTTTATACAAATTTTATTTTTTTATTGGTAGCGGTTTGAGTAGTTTTATAGCATTTTTCAAGATATACAAATTCGTTAAAAATCATCAGGTATTTCTTTATCTGCATCTTTTTAGTTTATTTGCATAATCTCTGTAATATTTTGCTATATTGCTGTTAAATAACTGATTTATACATACACCTTTAAGTGTTTCTTTCTTGAAGCAAAGGGTTGTATTTTTTTCATAATATTTTTTTATTAAAAATCACTTATTTCAAATTTGATATGTTTTATATTTTTTTAGGAAAATAAATTTTATTACATCTTGCTAAATCGTATAAATACGTTACAAAAAAAGTTTTTCACAGGTTTCAGGTATTATTAGTGTATCATATCTGTTTAAATCAAATTTTTGTTCTTAATATACAGTTATTATTCATTATGATAAACTCATCCGTAACATTTATATTATATAAATCTCTAATAACTGTTTTTTTAGATATATGACAGATTCGGCATATCTGCCGTTTATGATGTTTATCATGACTGTTTTTTTGATTTAATAGTATTATATATTATGTTTTTTTAATATTATTATTAATAATAAATCCACTATGATTAGATACAAAAATTATATGTCAAATCGTCAGAGCAAATGTCTGTATCTTCATCATATATGCGTATTTTTTTGATATTTTGATTTGGTTATTATTTTTAATCATGTGTTTTGTCTAGGTCATATGATTCTATTCCAAATAATATATTGTTATCTATGTCTTTGCATACACCTATATTAATTGGAATATTTATTATATCCGGGTGTATGTTTGCATTATCATATGTTAGTATAATATGCTTTAATTCACGGTGTTCTATTACAAGATGAGCTGCTTTAGCTTTATAAAACATATCAAGACCAAGCCCATTAAGTTCATTTTTCATCACGGTTTTGCATATCGTTAAATAATAATATTTCTTCGGTAAAATCCGGCAGATTTAATATATCAAAACCCAATATTTTTTTATGGTGATATTATCTTTTATATTAATATCTTTGTCGTGGTCTAATATAAGACCCTATTGCGAATTGTTTTCATGTATTTTCTCCGTTTTAGGATTGCACCCGATAGTAAAATACAACTGATTTATGTGGATTTTTTATATATAAGTTATTGACAAAAATATATTATCTATGATAAAATAGCATTATTAAAACAAAGGAGAACTTATAATATGAAACGAAAACAGATGTTAAAGCATTATATCTAATTTGCGTCTGTAGCTTAATTGGTCAAGCATCGGACCTTTAATCCGAACAATGTGGGTTCGAGTCCCATCAGGCGTATTTAATAAAAATATAAAGGAGAGTTACTTATGCAGGACAAGAAGTTTCATAGCTATACTTATGGGCAAGTAAATCTCTTAGATATAGCTAATTATTTATTAGAGTTTTTATAATACAAACAAGATATATAACACAGAGTTTGTAATTACTATTGGAACAGATAGTCAAAAATTTTTTTATAACACAACTAAAATAGTAAATGTTATATCTATTATATGTAAAGGGCATGGTGGTATATTCTTTTATAGTGTATCGCATCTTGATTGTATTTCTGATATAAGAGTTAAGCTTCGAGAAGAAACGAAAGAGAGTTTAGAGATAGCAGAAGAGTTGGTAAATATATTACAAGATAATGAGATATATCATGAAATGTTTTTAGATGTGCCGATTCAATTACACATAGATGCAGGTAATACAGATAAAAACAAAACAAAAATGCTTATTTCAGAGCTTGTCGGTTGGGTTGTTGCATCCGGATACGATGCTTGTATTAAACCGGATTCATATGCTGCTTCAAGCATAGCTGATAGAATATCAAAATAATAGACATATAGGATTAATCCTATATGCCTATTATTTTATGCTTTTGAATAAATTTCATAAAAGTCCTGAACTGTTATCCAGTCATTCTCTCTTGTGTATTTATTCATTGCCTCTAAGAAATCCTGAAGTTCATCTGTTGGCTGTTTTGCAGCAAGGTCCATATCTCTGCAATCATCCATTAGATGTTCTATTTCTTTATATGTTCCTGTAATTCTGCCACCTTCGTTTAACTTTACTACCCAAATCAAATCATTCATTATTTGCTCTAAGCTCATCATAATTTTACACTCCTCTATTTTTTATATTTATATTAAAACCCGAACAACACAAAAGCGTAGTTTTTAGATATCAGTGGACCATGTGTCAATGCTTAATCCTGACACTGTAATACAAGCTTGTCTGACAGTATATATTGATGACCTAACACAAGATTTAAACCATTCGATAATTTCATCTGTATCAGAATAATCTTCTAAATCTCCAAATATCGAGATAATACAAGATGTCAGTTCATATTTATTTTCATGATTATACACATGAAAATTTAAGCTGCCTGTTGAACCTTTGGGCATAAATCTTTCAGGGTGTTCTTTATATTCGTCTTTAAGCTCTTGTGGGGCTCTATATAAGATTCTTTTTCTGATTAAGTTTTCGATATCGTTATCATCAAGTTTAAGACCGGTCTCAAGTCTTATAACACCGGTTACGTGAGTCCAAATAGACATATTATTTATCTCCTTTATATATTTATTCAAGTAATTTTGGTAATTCTTTTAAGTTTTTTTGCTTTGAATTATCATTTCTATTTCGTTTTTGGCTTCTGTTACAGTTTTATCTATTTGTTCATGAAAACGCATCAAGTTGATACTCTGAATTTGATTGTATTTCTGTTAAAATACTATTGGCAAGGGATATTAGCTTATCTTTATCTGTTTTTTTGATTTTAGATGTATCAAGCGTTTCATTAAGTATTTTAATTAAGTTTTTAGTTTTATTATTTATATTCTCTAAATGTTCTTCAAATTCTTGTGAATGCTTTTGTATTACTGACTCATAAGGCGGTTTTTCGCATCTTTTAGGCTTATCAATAGGTTTTCTTTTAAATGTAATCGGCACAGCGTTTGAATTCATTTGGGTAAGCATTTGAGCAAATTGATTATGACTCATTTCGAATTCTAAGACAGTATCTGTCGGATAAAACCAATCTGTATTTAAATGTCTGTCAAGTTCACAATTCGATATAGTACATAATATGATATCACTATGTTTAATTGAACTGCCAAATAAAGTTCTTGCTCTTCCTTGACCTCTTGTGAATCTTATTGCACCGAAACTTTCGTGAGAAATTTTATTTGTATCATCCATATTTTTTATTATCCTTTGTATTATTTAAAAATAAGCCTGCATCAGATAAATCTAATACAGGCTTATATATTAATTAGTAAACATTTCAGGTGAGAGTATTACGCCGTTACTATTGCCATTAACATACGGCAATTTTCCATCCCACTTCTCAATCATCTGCTTCTGCAAAATCTCTTTAGATAAAGAACTTGTAATAACGCTGTTTGCTTCAGCTTCAAGCTTCTTTCTTTCAACTTCGAGTTCAGCAAGTTTAACTTTATTCTCTTGTTCTACAACAAGTTTGCTGCTTTTGTTTTTCTTCTTCAACCTGCTGTTCGGCAATTTTCTTTGCTTCAACAGCAGCTTCGTATGCATCTGAGAAATCGTGGTCGATGATACTTACGTTTGTAAGAGTAACACCATATTTTGCAAAATTCTCTTCTAAGTCTGTATAGATATCCTGAGATAACTGGTCTCTCTTTGCTATAAACTCTTCTATAGTATACTTGGCAACCTGAGACTGAACAGCATCTTTTACTCTTGGTATCATCATACTGCGTACATGATTGCCTGTAAATGCTCTATATAGTTTCATAGGGTCTGATACAATATCAGATACAGTGACAGATACAAGAACAGTTTGCATATCTTTTGTAGATGCAGAAATTGCACCGGCATCGTTGTTTTCACCCTCGTTACTGAACTTAAGAGTTTGTTCACGAGTATTCATTTTATAAACTTTATCTATAATTGGGATTTTAGTATTAAAGCCTTCTTCTTTGATGGCAATAACTTTACCGAATCGTTTGATAATAGCAACTTGTCCTGTATCGACATTATAAAATGAGCCGAATATTAAAATTAATAATATAATTGCAATTATGCTTGAACAGACACATTTAATAATAAGTTTAGCGGATTTATCCATGAATATTTCTCCTTTTAATTAATACAAAAAGCTCCCGAAGAGGCTTGTAATAAATTATTTAAGTTAGGTTTTTTGAGCCAATTGATTATATATTTAATTGACTGTTTAATATCTGTTTCTTTATATTTCTGATTCTCGTAGCCAAGTTAATATAAAGTCTATTGCTTGTTTAACCTCAGTATCTTTTGGTTTTTTTCGACTTCAAATATTTTTTTGAGTCTTTTATTATTTTGACATTACAAATAGTATGAGGATAAGGGTATTCTATATCATTCGTTGCCGGAAGAAAATCATATAATTCGTCTGTAATCCAGTCTATAGCATTTTTCGCTAATATCGAATATATCTATGCCAAGATGATGCTTAAAAATATTCTCTTATATATATGTTAAGGTCGTCACGAATATCTAATCGGATATTTAATCTGTAACCGGGTTTTTTTGCTTAAACCAGTCTTGTATATTTTTCTCGATTATCATACAGGTCTTGAATTATTGTTATAAACGCTGATATTTCGTTTAATCTTTTTATTATCAAATACACTGAATTTAGTAACATAATCAGCATCATTCCAATCAGCTGTCATAATAACAGCAAATTTATTTGTCATATCTATTTCTGTAAGTTGCATAATTAATTCTCCTTTTTTTATTTATTTTATAAAATATATAGGCAAGTGCATATATTATTCCGATAACAGTTTCTATAAAAACCCAGATAATAAAATATTTTTTTGAATATATAGAGTTAGGCTTTATATACATATAGTTAATGGCATTTGTTATTACAGGCAGTCCCATTAATATAATCAAACCAAATAATGATGGTGGTTCATAATTGTGGCTTGATTTATTATCATTTTTGTTATTATTTATAAAAAAAATATCATTTATTTAAATCCTTTTTTTAGTTTTTTTAAGTTTTCCAAAATAGCTATATTTGTATTATCCGTAGGATTTGAATTATAAAACGCATTTAATTGCGTATTTATCCAATGATATCTTTCATCTTCAATATAATTATTATCATAATACGTATCCAAATATTCTATGTTTTCATATAAGCTTTTTTTATAGATTTTATATTGGTTTCTTGTAATAGCGTTATTATCGGCAATGAATATAAATTACCTTTGTTATATTCAGGTTTATCATATGTGTTGGTGTTGTGATAAAAATTCTTTAAATTTTAGTATATCATCAGATGTTAAATCCGCAGTTGGCAAAAGTATTAGCCTTTTTCAAGTTGATATGATACTGCTATTTCATTGTTATATTTTAGTTTAGCATTATCTTTTTACTATTTTTATATTTATCATCTAAATTCATATTAGTACATAATGATATGACACATATTAACATTGATATTAATGTACCTTTAATAATAAACATATTAATTTTTAGAATTATTTTTCAAACCTTGGTGATATTGCTATTAAGCCAAATATAAATAGACTGAACATTGAACAACATACTATTATAAATAAAATGTTATCTATTATGTTATAATTAAGTACTATGTGTTTTACTATTGGTGTATCAATATATATAATACTATTATTTTTTTAATAAAACTTTGTTCATCAACAGGAATAGGTGTTGATAATATAAAAATATATAATTATTCGCATTATTTTTAATATAATCTATCATTTAAATTTACTCCTTTATTTAAAACATATTTTTTTATACAAAAATATGTTTTATTTACGTCTGTTATTTTTTTATTTGAGCAGGTAACGGTTTTAATGCTTTTTAAGACATCATATAATGTTTTTTTGCATTATAGATTTCATCTGTTTGTTTAATGCCGTTAACTAAGTTATGGGCATATTTTTGCATAATATTCAATAACTCTTTTCACAAATAAGTTGCGTACTGCAACAGATGGGAGAGTATTTTTATCAAACACTAAAATTGTTTTTAGTATTTGATTTAAATCTATAATGTATTATTTTTTTATATTTTTTTATTAAAGATAACTTCTTTAAAATTACTAAATCCCAGTTGATAATTTGGAATTAACTCAAGGCAAGTCTCTGGTATTTTTAAGAGTATCAGTTTTTGCAAACTCATCTATGATATATATCCCGTTTGCATACACAAAATATTTGGATACATGAATTAAATTATTAAATAAATCAAAGTCATCTTGATTTATATTAATTCTTCCAAGAGCAATTGGCTTTTGAATATAATTTTAGATTATTATCTAAAATCAAGTCATTATTTTTTTGATATTAGACCATAAGACATTCATATATCTTTTTAGGTGTAATACAAGCTCCAACGCCTGAAATATAATAAATATCAATGTTACGGGCAATCATATGATTTTTGTCTAAATCATTATTGGTTATCATAAACGCTATGCGTTTTGTGATACCGTTATTATTTATTAGTTCCAGTTCGCTTTCTGTAGAATTTTCAAGCTGTCTATATGATTTAAGCATAATTTGTATAGACGTATCAAGTGTTTCTAATAACGCAATATTATCAGGAATATTTAGTTTAACTAATCTATTTTTGATAATTAATGGCAAGTATACTCGCAAGATTGTTTCTGGCATCATAAATAGAGTTTGCATGAACGTTTAATATAAACATTTTTTGCATATCTATTAAACTTTCTAAGCCCATAGTCCTTAAATCTTGATTAGTGATTTCTGTAATAGGTATTATATCTTCGATGAAATCTGGAATTGACAGAGTTTTAATACCTATGATTTGTCTAAACGATAACAAGTTAAGCCTTGCAGCAGGTTCAAGTAAACCTGCATTAAAGGCTTTGTGTTTTAGTTTATCTATTTCAGCATCACTTAATACAAAGCCTAATGCAATTTTCATATTCTTACCTCCTATTTAATTTGGTTGAGTAGATGACATAAATATTTCATCAGCGATATACTTAGAATAAGTTTTATCTGTTTCTGAATCATATATCGCTAGTGTCCATACGCATCTGAGTATAGCTCCGTTAGAGTTATTTTTGATTTCTTTTTCACTAAGATAGCTATAATGTTCGCTAACATAGCCGTGCCATCCATGAATAAAGCTTTCGTTTTGATTAACAGATTCAACTTGAAATAACTGTTCGAAAGCATTTACAGTATCTATATCATATCCGTTATTTTTTGCTTCTATAAAATCTTAGTTCATACTGTCTTATCTAAGACCGTTAAATCTTGCATATCTTGACGAAACATATACATCTGAGGATAAATGTGCAACTCGGATATTATATCGTGAATTATCAGCAAGTTTGATATTTAACTTTATAATAGATGGTACAGTAAAGACATAGTTATTTAATCGTTTATCAGGTATCTGATACGAAGTAATAAGTTTAATATTATCGGAATTAATAGTGATATCATGATTTTTTTATCAACTCCAATAAAATTAAAAATCAGTATTATTATCCGTTGTATCTTGACTTGTATTCTGGCTTGTATCTATGTTAGATGGATTATTAATAACCGATGCTTCTTCTTCACATCCTGTCATTATCATACAAGATAAAAAGTATCATAAATATTATTATAAGTCTTTTTTTAAGTGTTTTCATGAAAATAATCTCCTTTTTTTATAAATTTATAGTTTATAGGTTTGATATTAAACTGAGCAAGTGCGTCAAGAGCATCTTTTAAGATAAACAGCATCATCAAATTTATCCGGAATATAAGATTTTTAAACATTGTTTATTATATTGTTTATAATACATTTTTGATAAACGGTTTAATCATATATTCGATATTTTTTTAATTTTAGCGTATTTTTTTCTTAAAAATAAAATCTTGTGTTATTTAATAAATCAATCCAACTTGGGCTAAGTTCATTATATATTTTTGAACTGTTTCCGGAAAAATATATATCGTGATAGTTATAAAATTGTTCTGTTATAACATTTTTTTATAGTTATCAGGGATTATTAATTTAGGGTTAAAGCTTTTATTTGTTCTATCATCTTTGATTATAATATTATCATTTATGCCTATGTATTCAGGCGTTTTTTTATAATTATATTTTTTTAAAATATTTATCAATATCAAAGTCTAATCTAATACGAACGTCTATTATATCTTTGCTGTTTAATTCAAACATGTTGTTTTTTTAAAATATTTATCAGTATTTGTTTTTTGACCATAAAACAACTTGGATTCTATTGGATGTTATAAACGGACCTACTCCGGGCATAAACCAATAAGAATAATAGTCTTTATAGCTTGGGTATAATTTATTTTTTTACATAAATGTTCTTGTAAACTTAACGCTATTACAGGTTGTTTTGGTTTGGTTTTACTGATTTTTATCTAATCCACAATATAGTGGTCTTTGATTATTATAAAAAAATACGAAGCTGTGTACAATAACTGATTAGATTCGTTTTTCCATAAGTACAAACGAAAAGGTTTGGCTCTATGATTGATATTTGATTTTTTTATTATCATATAACACTATAATCGGATTACAATAATTATCATCATATTCATAATCTATGTTCACTTGGACCATAAATGCTTGTGGCATATTATAAAAATTGATATAAATTTAAGTCTTTTTAAAATTTGAATATCAGTTTGATTAACTTTATTATAATCTAATGTTTCTTCTGTAAAATCCGGCAGATTTAGTATTTTTAAAACCTAATATCTGTCTTGGTGGATATTTTGTTGATATATCATTTATATTTTTCAATAATATTATTGTTATATAAATCATTTTTTTAATAGTTTTATTTGTTTTTATTACTTAATATGAGTCCTGTTACTATTTTTATGTTGCAAATTTTTATTCTCCTTTAAAAATTTTTGTATTACAAGTGCACCCGGAACAAAAATATAGCACGGCATATGCCGTGCTGTTTTTATTTCCAGTATGATTTAATATAATCATTTATATCATATTTTGTATTGACATCTATGCCATTAATATAGCATAATGCTGCTACAATACTTCTATGACACTCACGTTCATCTCCGCAAAAGCATACAAGAGCATATTTTTTATCTTGATGAGCTTTTAACTCTAATAATCTATCAGCAAACTTTGGCTCAAGCTTTGCTTCACGCAAAAACTCAGGAACATAGATATCTAAAAATGCCTGATAGTTCCATAAACCTTTGTTTTTTAAATCTAAATATTTTTTAAACAAATTAAAGCTTGGACTTAGCTCAGCCACTTGTTTGACGTTTTTATTTGCTAATAGTTTATAGCAATTCTTTGCTGACCGAACTATAAGCCAGACCTCATCGTATTTAGATACATCTAATTCTTTTAAGCTCAAAATATCTATCATACATACACCTGCTACTTAAATCATATATAAAAGTATATGATAAGAAAATTCCTTATTCAATGAACCCAATTTCATAATATATAATTACTACTCTTGTTTATATAGCTCTCCAAAGGCGTAAATTCCCGACTAGCCATCGGTACATATTATAAATTATATTTAATTATGCTAATTTATAATTTTGACATTTTATTAGATTTAACGATGCATTGTAATCTCTATCTATTTCAAGACCACAATAATTACACTTATATATTCTATCTTTTAGGTTTTAAATCATGTTTAATGCTACCACAAGATGAACACAATTTACTGGATGGATAAAATGTATCAGCTATTCTTATTTCTATATTTAATCTTTTAGTTTTTATTTATTAGTTTAATTCTAAATTCATAAAACTTTTTGATTAGCTATAGCTTTTTGATAAATGTCTATTTTTTTCATCATACCTGTAATATTAAGATTTTTCTATAGTTATGAATTGTGGTTTGGTTTTCATCACTTCATTTACTATTTTATTTATATAATCTGTTCTAATACAAGATAATTTATAATATAGTTTTTTTGTATTCTGCTAATTTTTCTTATATATTTTTTTGTTTAAAGTAGTTATTCCTTTCTTTTTTTATTTTTCATATTTCTTAGAAAGACGCTTTTGTTCTCTTTTTAAGCGTTTTTTTCTATATTTTTAATTACTCTTGATTTGTTTATATTTTGATATATTTTACCTGTAGATAAAACAGCAAATTCTTTAAGTCCTAAATCAATACCTAAGCCTTTAGTATAAGCTGATGTAGATGTTGATGTATCAACATCTATAATAACAGATACAAAAATATCTATTTGCCTGTTTAGAGATATATCCAAATTTAATTACTTTATTTACAGGTAAGTATCCTTTTTCCTTTATTCTTATAAATCCTAAAGATGGTATTTTTTTATCCTATGCCTTTGCACAATACAATCGGTTTTTACTATTTTTTTAACAAAATAAAAAAACTGTTATGACATTTATTCTTTTTTTCTTAAACTTAGGAAATTTTTGTTTTTATTTTTTTAAAGAAGTTTTTTTAAATGCTATTTCAGCATTCATAATTGCTTTTTTTCTTGCCTTTGAATATGCATCTTTAATCCATAAATGATTAGGTATAAGTGTATGATTTACATATTTATCAAAAATTATATCCTGTAATAAAAAGACTTATTATTATTATAAGCTTTTTATATTTTCAGATATGTAAGAATTATAAAAAAATCTACATATACCTAATGTTTTATTTATTTTTATCTATTTGCGAAGATGTTGGATTTATTTCTGTTTTATAACTGATTAACATCTTTATCCTCACTTATAGATTTTTTTATATTTCCTAAGACCATATATTTTACAAGAGAATACATTAATAATAGATATTAAATCTTGTATTAACTCTTCATTAGGTGATAATTTATCATTATTGACTACAATGATATTTACACCATAGTTTAATAAGAATTGTTCAAACCAATCATATCCAAAACCTGATAAATCTATCTTTGTTAGATATAATAATGGTTTGTATTTTTTTGATTTATACAATCAGTTATTAGTTCATTCCATTTTTTTCTATTATAGTTTAATCCGGAATCAATATCAGTTATAATTTCATTAATAATTAAACCTTTAGAATTAGCATAATTTTTTTAGAAATTCAACTTGATTGTCTAAATCATCTTTTTTTGATTATTTGTTGATACTCTTGCATATATAACAATTTTTTTATTAATATTAGACGATATTTCTGTAAACGCCAAATATTGTCTATGCGTATAATATCGTCTACCTTTTTGGGTTTCTGTATGCTTTTTAATGTATTTTTCGTTATCCCATCGTTGTAGGGTTTTAACGGATACATTAATCATTTTAGCAAAAATCTTTTTGGTTTATATATATTCATAAAATTTAATCCTTTCTATGAGTATATATTACCATATTTATACATATTTGTCAATGTTTTGAGTAATCATTTTTTTATATTCCAAAAATAATTTATACTACAAAATAACACCCTGAAATGTTTTTACTTTTTGCCTATAAATATTATATAATAAGAAAGACAGTTGATTTATGAATATTATAAATCAAGAAAAGGATTTTTATGTATAATACTAATATTTTTTAATGATGATGAATTTTGGGGTGATGGCGGTCTTGATGAAGCAAATGACTTTAACGATGATATGCTTTTTATCCGAAACATCTTATGTAGGTCCGGATTATGTTGATATCAGTGATATCAATAACGAATTTATCATACAAGAATAATAAAAAGGCTTGCATATGAGCAGATTCTATGATATAATCCTCATATACGAGATGAAAAGACTCGTATATCATTATTAGCCCCTATAAACTAAAAATAATTATGAAAGGAAACAATTAACTATGAGAAACATTAGTATAATAAGTTCATCACAAAGCCAGAGCCAATCATCAGTGAGATGTTGGTCAAGTTGTGATACAAAAAAATTATATAATCACTCATAGCAAAATGTTCAATTTTTAGGATTGATGGCTAGTCCATAATACGAAAAACTCCAATTTTGGTTGTAAACAACAACGCAAAAAAGAGAGACATATCGTACATTTTGCGATATGTCTCTCTTTTTATTTTGCCTGCTTAAGCCTAATTGGTAAGGCAGCTGTCTTGAAAACAGCTCGTAACCGGTGTGAATCGGTGTGTAGGTTCGAGTCCTACAGCAGGCGGTCATAAAGCTCGGTAGCTTAATTGGTAAAGCATCGCACTCTGAATGCGAGGATTATAAGTTCAAGTCTTATCCGGGTTGTTTATAGCGATATAGTATAATAGTAAATACGCAAGACTTTGACTCCCCCGTTTTGAGTTCGAACCTCAATATCGCTGTTTATGCACCTATAGTTCAATGGTAGAATAACGGTCTCCAAAACCGTAGATAATAGTTCGAATCTATTTGGGTGCGTTATGCTGACATAGACCTAATTGGTAAGGCGGCTGCCTGCTAAGCAGCTTTTCGTTAATTCGATTTAAGGGTTCGAGCCCCTTTGTCAGCGTTTATATGTTCCCAACGCCTCATGGTGGGGCAAGTAGCTGCAACCTACTTATTAGTCGGTTCGATTCCGACTGGGAACTTGATATTATATATAAGAAAGGATTTTAATTTTATGGATGGAATTTTTGAGGACATGCATAGGGATTTACATACAAATGTATTTTCTCTAGTTGCAGCTGATGCTAAGTTGAATTATAAAGAGTTTAGTAAAGCATCGAATATTGATTCAACTTTAGTGTCTAATGTTTGTAATGAATTGTTAAAGCCTTTAGGAGAGCCTGAGGATTTAATGTGGCAAAAGGGTACAGAAAAATTTTTAGAGTTTTGTGTATATTCTGTTCTTGATATGTGTAGAGTTTTACAAGATAGGCTTGATAAGAGAAAATCTGATACGAAAATGGATTTTATCACATATGATAAAGAAACAAGTAGTATCTGGTCTAAATGCAATGTTACAAGTTTATATGATTTTTTGACAACTTTACGCAAGTATAAGTTTGATGCAAATATTTTTGGGCTTGATGATAAGTTTGCAACAGGGGATGCTGAGCTTGATGAGTGGTTGAATCATTTAACTTGTGATACATCAAGAATCAATTTTCTTGATGCATATGTTATGAGTTGTATTATCACTAGAGATAAATATTATGTGAGTGATTCTTTTGTTAATGCTTATAAGTCATTTAGATTATCATTTGCAACTTCAGATGCAGCCTTAGATTCGTTCACAGGTGTTTTGCTTACAGCATTGTTTTATTTTTCAAATCAGAATAAAACTTTGCATAAATTCGACAAAGAGTTAAAAAGATATTTTGATGGAGAATTTGATATGAAATCTATGTTGGATTTAAGATTCTTAAATGCCGGTGAAATTATCAAAAATAAGTAAATCAATATATGGTGAGAATTAATCTCACCATACTATTCCGAAGTGACTCAGCTGGGAGAGTGTTTGCCTTACAAGCAAAAAGTCGCAGGTTCAAGTCCTGTCTTCGGAACTCGAAAGTAACACAGGGGTTAGAGTGGCGGTCTTATATACCGCTGGTCGTGGGTTCGAATCCCACCTTTCGTATTTTATCCTGTTAGTTCAATGGATAGAACAATAGATTTCTAATCTCTTAATATAGGTTCGATTCCTATACAGGATATAATTGCTCTCATAGGCTAATGGATAAACCATGCGATTACGAATCGTATATTCGAAGTTCGAATCTTCGTGAGAGCATTGGAAAAATTTATAAAAAAAGTGTTTGAAAAGTATTGTGTATATGTGCTATAATAAATCCATAAACAAGACATCTTGTTTTGGCATGATATAATCATAGATGAGTTCCTTTCTTATAGTTATATTAACAAAAAAAGCTTTGATAGAAATATCAAGGCTTTTTTTATTGTGTTTATAATTCATATATGTTATAATATACATATAAATCAATATAATTATATATAATTAAACAAGAAAGGAATTTGTATGTATATGATTAATAAACAAGAGTTGTTAGCATTTTTTTAATAATGACTATGAGAATAAAATAAATGAAAATGAGTTATCAAATATCACAACTAAAGGTTTTTTTAGGAAAGTGGTTATCATTTTTAGTATTTGGTGCAAGAAACTGTTTGAGGTTATATTATTTAAGCAATGATTCAGGTAAATCAGTAGAAGACATAGAAGATGAGTTTGAGTACACGCTTACTTATACAGTAGCAGCTGAAACATTGCTTGAAGATTTGGTTGCATTTGATTTAGATGATACACCGGAGCTTTGTGATAAGCTAATAAAGATAATGAGTGTATTATATGATAATGATTCAGATGAGATATATATCTTAAAAGAATTTTTTAGAGTATATGATAATATATATAACTGGGATGTTTCTGATATGTGGTCTGAAAAAAATGCGATGACAGGCTTTTTAAGTATTTTTAAATTCAAATTATAAGATTTGATGTTTCATAACCGTAGTAGATTTATTGCTACGGTTATTTTATTATTTTGTGTTGTCTAAAAAAATAGTATACTAATTTTTTTGGACATATGATATAATGTCTATAAATAAAGATTTATTTTTTTAGACAAGAGGTGATATTATGAATGAAGCTAGGATATTAGGACAAGATAATATTATTAAAATTGAATCCAACAATTTAAAAATCTAATGATTTGTCTGATAAATTATTGGTGACACAAATAAAAAAACTATTAAACAAGAGCTTGCAAGTTTTGATGATTTAATAACGGGTTATGATACAATAAAAAAATAATTATATTTTCTTATAGTTTATCTTTTATTGAATCCATAATAGATAAGTTTAAATATATTGAACTTATCATTGGAGCAGATTTTATTTATCAAAACGATAGTGATTTAAATGATTTAGAGGCTATCGTTTTGGGTTGTGCTAAGTATACTAATACAGAAATAGCAAAATTAGCCAAGAAGTATCCGAAGATATTAGAAAAACTTAAATCTAAAGATTTAGTTATTCGTATATCTCGTATTATTACGGACCATAGAAAACTTTATTTATTAAGTAATAGTACAAATGATAAAACAAGAGTAATTACAGGTTCAGCTAATTTATCATTTGGTGCATGGGGCGGTTCACAAATGGAGAATATATATTGTGACGATACGGAATTGGGTTATGAAATACAATCTCATCAGTTTGAGACAGCGATGGATAACTCATCAGATATTACTTATGATACGTTATTGGCTGATACAGATGATTATGTAGCCTCAAATCCGATATTAGCAGATAAGAAAACAAAAAAATAGTAAATACATTGTTTGCTAATATTTATGATAAAGAGAATTTTAATAAGCGTATAGATTATGTTATAGAATTAAATAAAGAGTCTGAAATATATAATCAACTGCTTAAAAAGACTAAGGTTATACGTAAATCAGATGGTATGAGAGTATTGGAGCCTAAATTAATTAAATCATTTACTAAACAACAAAAATAAATTTAAGGCAAGTATATCTAGTGATAATATAGAAACAATGCCATATCCGTCTTTAAAATTTGATTTTTAATAACGATGTTATTTTTATATAACAATGAGCCGTTAATTATACCTGATGAAGAGAATATAAAATCAGATATTGATGTATTACTTACGATATTTAAGAATTTTGATAATTTTATAGGGGATATAGATAATTTAAAATCAACGCATTTTAAATTATTAAATGCAATGTTCTGTTCTCCGTTTCATGCCCCTATGAGGTGTATTGCATATTCATATGACAAGGTAAGAACAGCAATGCCTTTGTTTTTAACCATGGCATCATCTACTGCCAGTTGTGGGAAAACGTTTATGACTAAAGCAATTATACGTATGATGACAGGTAAAAGCATTAACCCGTTTAATGGTGCGGATGAGGCAAAGATTGCTAATATTAGACAATATCAAACTTTTGTGTCAGGTTTTCCTGTTTTAATTGATGAGTTAAAAAACTTTTCAAATATAGATAAGCAGATAAAGAATTCTGAAATGTGTGAACAGGGAAATTTTAAAAATATGCCGATGTGTGTATTTACAACGAATTCTGTTAGTGACCTTTCTGAAGACTTTCGTAAGCGAATGATAACTTTAAAGTTAACTGCAAGATTTCCAAGTAATGAAGATGAAACAAAGGCAAGAGCAAAAGCTGAGGTGATATTAGCTAAGCTTGGTTCAGCTTTTTATCGTGCTTATTTAATTAAAATGTTTAAGACCGTTAAATCAGAGATAGACTACATGATAGGAGATGTTCCTGATGATTATTATCCTGATTTATTAAATTTATCATCTAAGGTCCTTATAGATATGTTTAAAGAGTATGGTTATGATATACCTTCTTATGTAAAAAGAGTTAAAATACAGTATTGATTATTCAGTTAATTCACCTGAAACATATCAAAGGACAATTAAAGAAATAGATGATTATTATAAAAAAATAAATCAGCATTTATATTTATGAATAATAAAAATTAAAATATATCTTGGTAATGATGAGAAACAAGCAAAAATCTTGGGTAAATTCATTACCATCTGAGTGTATGGCTGAAAAGGTTTCAGATAGGACAGGCGTATTTATTATTATAAATAAAAAAAGACTTTTTTTAAAGCGTTCATCTATAAGTAAAAGTCTTATTTATAAATTAACAAATAAATTATCAAGAAAGGATTTATATGTCAAATAATACATTATATTTATATGCAAAAAAACAGATATAGATTTATCTGTATTTGATGATATTATTTTGCGATTTAATAATAAATATACAGAATTAGATATTACAATAGAAAACAGACGGTCTTTTTAGAGATTTAGATAAGTTATTGCAAAGGCTTAATAAAAACGATGTATTATTAATTAATGATTTATCTGATATAGGTCTTAAACAAACAGATTTGATTAAATATTTGGATTATATAGTATATAATAATATTATATTAATCATACAAAAATATAGATACTACACATGATGATAATATAGATATAAATAAAAGCTGTGTTATCAACATTAAAAGCAATATATTGTGTCAAATAATAATATAATTAATTTTTTTCAAATAAATCATCAGTTGGACGGTCAAAAAAATAATATTTCCTGACAACTGGGAAGATTTATATAATTCATGGATAAATCATGAAATTACATCTAAAGAGTTTATAAATAAATCAGGTTTAAAAAAAGCTACGTTTTATAATTTATTAGGTGAATATAAGCATATTCAAGAATTAAATTTAGAGTATATAAATAAGTATCGTTTGGCTTTAATTATCTTGTTTTATATAGATAATAATATATAATTAATTATATAAAACAAGAGGGGGCTTATATATGACTAATAATAATTTAAAGCATTGGTCATCATGGTCAAACAATAAAACACCTGAGGCATTAAATAATTTAGTTGATAATTTTCAAGTATATTGTGTTGAAAACATGGATAGCTTATATGATATAGCAACATCAAGCAATAAGTATCATGGTGCAAGTAAGCATATATTAAAGACCGATGCAGATAACGTAACACGAATGCTTGACGACAATGGTAAGAACCTATCGTTTTCACCTGATATGGATATAGAAAGCATTAAAATCAATTCTATTGAGATGATAGCAACAATGGCTCCGGATGTTATTGCGTGGCGTTTAAATCCTGATAAATCAAATAATAGACTTGTATTAACCGCTCCAATAGACGCAGGGTGTGATATTATCGGTTCAGGACTTAAATCTACGGGTAAGCATGAGCTTGCAAAATTCGAGACAAATGCTCAGACTATTATTCTTGAAAAGACTAATGATTATGATGAAGATGATAATATGCTCGGCTTTAGAATAATAACAGAATATCCTGAAATTCGTAAAGTTCAATCTTTATATAATAAAGAAATCACAAGTCCTGATTTTAGAGCAATGACTACAACATATCGAGTACATGATGTTAATAATATTAAAATCGAACGTCATGACGAAAATATTAATCCGGATGATGTGTATGACGGTGTAAAACGTTCAGAGACGTTTAAGTCATATAACAGGCGTTATTCAAATGCAGGTACACCTGATGAACAAAAACGAGTGGAAGATATGTATGATAGAGCGATGGCAGATAAAGGATTTACGGATTCACCTAATATTCGAGGTGAAAAACGTAAAGTGCCTCTAAAATTCGAAGAATTATTAAATAATACAAATAAATATAATAATGACTTTGAGTATTAAACATAAGAAAGTGAGAAAAAAATATGACATCAAATCAAAGTGAAGCATATGATTTAATAAAATCTATAGGATATATAATGAACAAGTTATCGAATTATAAGCCTGAGTTTGTCAGAGCATGTATTAGATGCTTTAATAGATTATATAAGTCATATGATGCAGGTTTAGCAAACTCAGTAGCATTATATGTATGTGCAAAAAGCATATGGTTATAAACCTAGAATTTGTTATGGTTTATGTAATATAGAGAATCATACGTTTTACCATGCTTGGCTTGAAATTGACGATGTGATTATTGATTTAACAAGCTACGCAATAATGAATTATTATCCGGCTTTTTAGAAATTTATTTAGTAAAATTAATACGCCATATATAGGCAATTATCAAAATGCAACACCTATAACATATAATAAATTTAAAAAAAGATAATGCTTTAGCGTTCTTCACCTATATCTTGTGTAGAATATTTTTAAATATATAGATGAATATATTATGCAATCCCCAAATGGATGTATGATTCCTTTTGTTCTTGATTGTTTAGATAAACCAAATAATCTTGGTGAGATAACTAATATGTTAAATATATTAAATAGAGATAAGTTTGAAATATAAAAATACACCAGCATATGCTGGTGTATTTTGTTTAGCAGCCCATTGATTTATACAAGTCTTCCATGTATATGTCTCTAAGATAAGGCTCAAGTGAGTCATATTCTATATGAGAGATTAACACCCACTTATCAATCGGTGTTTCTACAGGAGAGCCGGGACTGATTGGCACTGATTCAGGAATTTTGATAAAATTCGGAATCAAATTTTGTCTAAGAGCTGTTTGAACAGGCAATATATTAAAGTCATTTATTTTATTGTCATTAAATACAGCCGGAAGTTTTTGTGCAATACCATATCCTAAAAATATATAGGTGATATCATTTGCATATTGAATGTTATTAAGTCTTATCATAATTTTATTATCCCCTTTTAAATTAATGATTAAATCGGTATTTCATACCATAGTTATTATGTTTGTAGCAAATCATATCAAGTAATGTATTCTGTAATATTTTAGTATGTTCGTCATCTTTTTCATTACGCCAACAGGCATAACTTTCACAAGTCTGATGACAGCCTATTTGTCTTTTTTTGCAATCTTTGCATGGTGCGTGACCGATAATATCACCTCGCTTTTTAAATTAAAATTTGGGTTTATTGTTCATAAATGAGCTAATTATATTATAATATTTTTTTAAAATATTACAACCGAACATATATTTCTTTATGTTCGGTTGTATGATTTATGCTTTATTATCGTCATCAGACATATTATCTGCATTAGATTCTGCAAACTTTTTGACGTGACTGTTGATATAATCTTCATCAGCCTTTTTTTAAGTCTTTTTAGGATTGGAATTTATCATTTGTTTTATAATAACAAATATAATAAATCCTAAAATGATTAACAATAATACAGGAATAGCTGTCATAATTTAATTCTCCTTTATTTATATTTTTAGTTCATATAGAGCTTCCGGATTGTCTTTTTTCATAAAATCAATACAATCCTGCATTGATTTTAGAGTTTCAGGTTCTGAGTAATTTATTACAAGATTATGATTTGTATCAAATATCGGACCGTTTTCATCAAATGCTATTTGTGCGTGAGCTGCAACGATTTCTTTATCCGTTTGACTTATAATTTTACTCATCATGTCGTATTCCATATAACTTGCAATGAGTTCAAAGTTTTCTAATATAAATTCATTATCAATTACTATATAAGGTTGTTTTGATTTAATCATTTTAATTCTCACTTTCCATCTTAGAAAAGTCAACTTCTCTAAGTATTTCCCATAGGCGTTCAACAATAGGATTATATAACGCTGTCATTGCATATGTATGAGCATCATCTGAATGATGATGTGATTTGGCTTTTAGATAATCCTCAGCTGATTGTCTGGTTAAAAATACTAGATTTGGTACTATATATTCTACATACTTATAATATAAAATATTCCAATCTGATTCATATTCTTTTAAAAAAATTCCAAACAATCATTCATGTCTGATAGTATTGTATTGTCATTATTTTTTTAATATGTTGATTTATAATATCTTGATTATTTTCATCAGCATTTAAAAGTTTCTATAAGAGTAATGCTATCATTGTCATATTTATGAACATATATATCTAGCATTTCTCTTATATAATCAACAATTTCTTCATTGGATTCAAGAGTTTCTTGTTCCGAAGGATTATATAATACGGGTGTACCGTTTTCATTATAATTATAATCTCTCTTGTAATCCATTATACCCCAATAAACGGGCTGAGCATTGCTGTCATTTGTTTGAGTATTTAACTCTTTTTGTAAATTAACTAAAAAATCAATTTCTGATTTATTGATATTATGTTTAACAACAGTATCTTCGTGCCTAATATGTTCGAATAATTTCATAAAAATTACGCCTTTCTTGGATATAATTGGATTAAGTCATACATTGCTTCTCCGTATACCTCGGTTATGCTGAGACCCATTAAACCCTTCTTTCTGATTCTTTTTCTGTATAATTTGACTTATCAATCTTAAAACCGTTATCATTACAATAATCGTCAAGATATAAATCAATGTATTTTTCAAGCATTGATTTTGCAACTTCAAAACTCTTTTTCGATTGTCTGTTTACAGGCAATATACAAGTTTTAACGCCTGAGAAGCCTTCATAGATGTGCATACAACCACGCTGCTCTTCAGGGGTGATAGAGAAATAATATCCACGTTCTTCGTTTTTATAGCTATAAAAGTTAGCCCCGCCTTTACTATAATAAATGCTTGCTATAATTACATTGGCATTTTTAGTTTCGTGGCTTGCCTTATACGTTCTTTTGATTTCGTTAATCATGATATCCCTTTCTATTTTTATTTTATCTTATATTCTTAATAACTTCTGCAATTTCAAGTAGAGTGCCTGTTTCAAAAAAATGTATCATCATCAGTTATATGATAAGTATTTTTTTATTATACAGGTCTTTAAAAAAATTCTAATTATTTTTATTATTAATTACGAATTCAATATCAGACTCATTTTTTTGGAGCGAGCCTTGTCAAGATTGCTTTTTTTATCTCTTTTGCAATCATAGTTTATCATGTCAATTTCTGCCATTTATATGTTTGTCCTTTCTAATATTTATTTTTTTATATTATTTTTAAATCATATGCCCACCCTGAATGATATAAAATAATTTATTAATTATAAAAAAATAAAATCCTGTAGTAATACAGGATTTAAATATTTATTATTTAGCTTTTACAGTTGCCTGTGCTTCATCAGGTTTCCACTGAGGGTTTACGTCTTCAAAGTCATTAAGCCATTTTTCGGCAAGTTCAAGCATTGCCTTTGCGGTTTTATACGAATTTGTGACCTTGAGGTCATTACCCATTTCTTTGATGGCTTTGAAGTCATCCCTTGCACAAAAGATGGATGCATATGTCTTTTTACTTAACGGTTTCATAGTTATACCTCCAAATATATATTTTTATTTTCTAAGTTTACGCCCGCAGCGAGTGTAGGCGAGCTTTTAAAAAATTTATGCTGATGTTTTAATACATCAGCATAATAGTTATTCGTTATCCTGTAGATTATCTATCACGAATATAATATAAATTACACAAGGCAACAGATACGGTAAAACAGAGATTATTGCTTCTCTAAATCCTGCTTCAAAATCATTATCTGCAAGATAAATAAAGCATAATAGTATTGTTACGCCTGAAATGATGCTTAATATAGTTCTGATATTGTCATGAATTTCGCATTTAATTTTTATGTGTTTTTAATATTTTTTTCTGACCAGATTAGTCTACTTGGCAGCGACCAATAATTAATAAATTTAATCACATGATATAATACAGCCATAAAAAAACCAGTACAGTGCTTTTGCCAATACTCATAAGTCTTACAATTAAATTTACGTTCATGATATCCCTCCAAAAAATTATTTACGTTTACGTCTTTACACCCGAAATACTTTATTTAATCTCTTTTATTATTTATTGTTTATGATAAAATATATGTATAAAGCAATAATTATATTTAAGAAAGGATATATATTATGAGTAAACAATTAAAACCTGTATCAGAAACAGTTGAGACTAAAACTAATAATGATTTTAATTCTAATAACAACATGAGTGTTAAAGATTTAAAATCAGAGTTCAATAAAACAATGGATAATCCGGCAATTAAGATAGCAGGTGTTATGAATCCGGTTGCATATGCAAGTGGCAGAATGATGGCTGATAATGCATTTAAAGAACTTGAAAAGCATGAGAATCAGTTTGGCAAACAGGATGCTGTTATTCAAAAGCCTATGACAGGCACTAAGGCATTAAATATCAATGCTGAATCTAATGCTATTAAGCCTGAAGCTAAGCCGCCTGTAACTAATACAAAGTCAAGAGCTGAGCAGGCTGAGGCTAAGTTTGGTGATATTACACACAAATCAGATGTTATGAATAAAGGAATGGAATTATAATGCCGGAAATTATATATTACAATCTAAAGGCATTTGGCAGGAAGATATATATAAAGTATCGCCTGATAGAGCTATGAAATTATCTCTTGATAACGAAGCTGTGACACATTTAGATGCTAATAAGTTATCTAAATTATCGGGTTTAGATATATCTAAATCAATTGAAGATAAAGATATAAGATTGCGTTCTTATAAAAAAGATACGTTAATGTTTCAGGATAGAGATATAGTTACAGCTTTATCTAATGCTTTGCCGGATAAAAAGCTGGATTATAAATGGTCCAGTGCGTCAATGCAAACAGAGGGAAGAGTATCTGTTAAAAATAACGAGGTTTTAAATTCAGTTGAATGGACTGTAGATAAAGATGGCATACGAACTGAAACACAAACGTCTCGTGAAGAAAAAATATTTCAGCCATCTAATGTATTACTCAGAGTACCGTCTGACAGCATAAGATTTGGTGTAGATAATGCTCATATTGATTTAGTCGGGTTTGGTAAGCATCAAACAACAAGTTTAGCTGTGCCGTTAGATAATATTAAACAGGATAATAATTCATATATTGTTAATCTTGGAAAACCTGAAAAAGAATACATGATAAGTTTTCGTGATAGAGATAATAAATCTTCGATTAAATTTATTGATGCAAAAGATATTAGCATCAATAATCAAGAAGAACTTCGTAAATTAAATATTATGCGTTATGAAATTATTCCGGATATTATGAAATCTCTATGAGAATAATGGTCCTGCTATTATATAGAATTATGTTGATTAATGAGTAAGATTATGATACACTGTATACAAATGATATACAGTGTATTTTTATGAAAGATTTTATCTTTTATTTTTTGCATAATATGTTAAAGTTAAAATATAAATATACATAAGAAAGGGGATAATTAATGTCAACGCAAACAGATATGTTGAAAGATATAACTGATACACAGCCTATTGGTGGCATTGGAAATATTAGTGATTTTGATAAAGAATTAGAAAATAAATCACATGAAAATAAAGCTTTATCTGCGTTTTTATCAAGAAGTCCGGAGGAAAATATAAAGCTTCTTGATAAAGAGAGTGCATCAAGTAAGATATACGGATATGCTTATGTCACAGGAGATGCTGTGATGAGAGATGTGCCGGGTATGAATAAAATAGAATTCGCTATTCCAAATGACCCAAACAAAGGCAAATATGTTGGGTATGAATCATATGAGGATACATATAAAAGAGCAAAATCCGAATATGAAAATGCGATTATAAATAATAAGTCTGATGCAGATACAATACAAAAGTATCAAGACGCAACAAGGATTTATGACTCAAAAAAGACAGAATACGAGAATTATTTATATCAAAATCCGAGTTGTCCTGATTATTTATCAGATAAGACAAATCCGGCAAAGGCATATGCTGATTATATACAGCCAAAAGAAGCAAAAGATGCATTAAACAAAAAAGAAGAATCAGAGGTTAGTAAAGATGTATCTATTAAAGAGATAGAATCTAAGATGCAATCGAGTGATAAATTTAAAGTGACAACGGCAAGTGAGTATCAAAATCCTGTTTCTGAAAGCCTGAGGAATATGTTGTGCAGATGTCAGGTACTCTTACATCTGATACACTAAATAATATGAGTAAATATGCCGCTGCAAAGAATTTAAATCTGCCTGAGATTACAGCTGAAAAAAATACGGATGAATATGGTTCACAGGTTTTATCACAAATGAAAGAAATAGATAAATCATTGCGAGAATCAAATCCGGATTATACATCTGTGTTACCCGATAATACGAGATATTATAAAGACGGTGAAAATCCGAGAGCTATTCCGGGTATGACAATGATAGTTGGAAAAATCGAGGGTGCAAACGGCTATTATGTAGGATATGAATCATATGATAAGACTTATGCAAGAAGTCTCGCTGATTATGAGAAAGAAAAAAAACAGTTAGATGCTGATTATAATAAAGATAATGATATAGATAAGTTTAACTCTAAATCCGAAGAGTTAAACAATAAGTATCTTGACATAAATAATACTTATGATATGCAAAGAGAGCAATATAATGCTTATAGAAAAACTAATCCAAGTCATAATTATTTATCGAGTCCGGATGCTGTAAAATCATTTGAAGATTATGATAATGAAAATCCGTTTATGAAAAAGTTTCAGAACGGATTTGCTGATGTATGGACAAGATTGCAAGATGTTTTTAAAAATCTTGGAGAGACAATGCGTATGTATAAATTACAGAGTATGGGTGTAGATACTCGTGCAATTTATAGTGAAGAACAGGCATTGAAAATGTCTAATGCCTATTGGGAAAAGAGAGCTGAGCTTAATCCTGATGAGATTGATACACAAATTAAGTCGGATAGACTTAATACTGAAGCTAAAAATAAAAATATTGAGTCATCAAGTTATCAGGATGTTTTATCTAAGATAGAAATTGACCCTGATTATGAGTATAAAACATTAAATAATACGGCAAACGAGAAGATAAATAAGGCATCACGAGAAAGACTGTCAACAGGTAATGATATGCTTGACAGCTTAACATACGGTAATCCTGATTCATCTATTCATAGACTTGTAAGTCAATTGCCTGATGATAGAGTAATGGTAAAATCAAATAATATTACAACTAATATTAAGTCTGATGAAGCTGGCATAAATTATGATACAATAAATCATGATAATGACTTAGAGTCTAAGCCTGTTAGACGTTTGCCGGGTCAAACATTAGAAGAAGCAGTTTCTGCAAATTCTAAATCAGTTAATAAAGATGAAGCATCAAATAATATGAGAGATTCTCGTGCAGCAGGTATTGCGGCACTTGAAGAGAGATTAAAGTCTGCACAAGAATCGCAGGCAAGTTTCTCGAAATAAGTATATAATATATTAGAAAGGAATAAATATATATGATTAGATTTGATATAGAAGCTGATGATAATATTCAGGTTCCTGTTGTGCAGCCTGAACCTTATCAAAGGTTTAATGTTGCAAAACAGAATACAGATAAACCAAATATGTCATTAGAAGAGCAGACAGCAAATCAAATTAAGAATCAACAAAGAGTGTTATCGGGGGTTCAGCATGAGCCTGTAAAGCCAAAGCCTAAGTCAACTTTTTTTGATAAGCTTTCGAATGCAATATCCGGCAAAGGCTTTGACTCTAACGAAGATGTAGATAAATATAAGAGAATTGCAAGATATTATAATAGAGAGCGTTATAAAAACTTATATAGGGGTTATGAGCTGTCTATCAGAGATATGAGTGATAATTCTAATGATGGCATCTTGATTAAAAAAATAGATAAAGCTGAGATACAAGACGTAAAGCTTGTGGCAAAAAATCCAAGTTATATGCTTATCGGATATACACCTAATCAAGAGGAGTGGGATACATATTTAGGTTGCAATCCTGATATTTTAACAAGAAGTCGTGATGGTGAAATAAGCCAGCATAACGAAAAAGATTTAGATAGAGTGGGTCTTATAAAACAAAGATATGGACCTAAGTATACAGTAATCGGCACATTGGATGTATCTACTCTTCCAAGAGAAGAAGATGTATATGGCAAATAGACATAGAATAGATATATAAATTTTTTTAGTCGTGGTTTTATTAACCACGACTTTTGCATTGATAAATCAGTAAAAATCAGTTATAATCATTATAAATGATTATGTTTAAGAAAAGGGCTACTATGTTTTTTTATAAAAAAATCTATACCGAAAAATATTATTATATTGTCTAATAGTATTTTTCTTTACATCAGGATTTAGCATCAAATCCTATGCAAGCCAAACAGATTCAGGAGTTTCTGAAGCTGATTTAATAGGTTTATCATTTTATAATGCATCAACGGCTTTAACATCTTATGTAAATTATGTATTAGGACCTAATGCCAATGATTTACATAATAATCATAAGATAGAGCCTACTGTGACAGCCGGAAATGCGGGTGCATTAATTGGCTACGGTGACGAGAAAAATGGGTTTTATAGTTATATAACGTCAAGTTTATCTTATGGTGCATCTACGTCTTCTTATAATTCGTGGTTAAATATTATAGATAATACAGATGCGAATGATGCTTATGTATATGCAAGATACGGACGAGTGTTAAATGATGCAGGACTTGATGTAACAGGGTCTAAGTTAAATGGCGTAGGTATTCGAAATATATTCGGAGCATTAATGATGTTTATTTATGCTTGTTCTGAATTTGTGCCTATATTGTTTTCATGGGCATTTAAGTTATTAAACTGGCTTAATCCTTTTGCATTATTCTCACAATCTGATTTTATGCGAAATTGGGATTTATATCCTGCACCTGAGGGGTTAATGGCAAGTGCAGGTATGAGTTTAGTCAGTTTTGTAAGTGGGTTATATAATCAATTAGTGAATTTATCTTGGACTGTTTAGTGCCTTTATTTTTTGCAGTATTGCTATTCGAAGTATTGATGTTTAATAATATAGATAAGGGTCCGAAATTTATCACTTATCTTAAGCGATTTATTTTTATAGCTATAGGTATACCTGTATGTGCAGGTTTATATACAGCTGTATTAACTAATCTTTCGGATTTAACAAGTACTAAGACAGCAGGTTCGCAAATGATAGTTGCAAGTTTCATTGATTTTGAGGATTGGGCAAAAGAAGCTGCACTTGCTCCTGATGTCGCAGGAACAAATAATGTTTTAATAGAGTCTATTCCTAGTGAAATGAATGATGTTGCATCCAGTGGAGCTATGATTAATAATCAAGGCGGTGCGGCATCACCTAAGATGCTTAGACAACTTAGACATTCTGTGTTTTATTTAAATAAAGCACTTGATATATCTTTTACTAATTTAGGTGATTTAGTTGGCTCAGAAACAGAACAAGTTGTATCAGGTGGTATTTGGAATAAAGATACAAACCATACTGGATATGGCGGAACTGTTGCAGGATTATCTGATACAGCAATATCTGCTCAAATTTTAAGTATGTTACAAAGATATACATTTGGTACATTTTATAGAGCAGGCGATTACGAGACATCTTGTGCAGGATGGCTTACAAAAAACTATAATAATGAGCTTGGACATACTTCTGCTGTACAAACAGCATTATCTAATCAGGGTACTATATATGATATGTATAATCAAACGGATTCACCTGAAGATTGGCTTGATAGATATCCGGCTGCAAATGCTAAAATATTTGCAGGACAATCTGATTCAGATGCTATAAAATGGGGTTCTAAGCCGTGGAATATATTTGCATACGGAACATTATATGCTGACGGTGATACAAGAGATATGAATACTGCCAATGTAAATTTAGTATTTCATGGAACAAATCCGGGATTATCAAAGCTTTCTATGTATAATTATTTATCAACAAGTTTTGATAAAAATTCGATTGTGACATATTCGCCTAAAACAAGTTCATCTGAGAATACAAAGCAGCAGCATTATTCTGTAAACTTAATAGGTTCAGGGGCAATGCGATATGCATATGGATTTAATCTTGTTATTGTATTGGGTGTATTAACTTTAATCGGATTTACTTATTCTATTGGAATGAGTATTAAGAATATTAAGACAGGGATAAAATTAATAACTGCTGTTCCGGGTGCAAGTTTAGGCGTATTAAAATCCATTGCTCAAGTATGTGTATATACAGTTACGATGATTGCCCAAATTATTGGAGCAGGATTTATATGTCTTTATTTCAGAAATGTTTGTCGTAATAGGCATGGCTGTAGAAAACGCTGTAAGTTTTTTATCTTTTGGAAGCATAAATATTGGCGGTTTATTTGCAAATGTAAATGTGTTTGATACAAGTGTTTCTATTAGCATATCAATCATTTTACAGAGTTTAGTAGTTTTATTCATGGGTTGTTTATTATATAAATATAAAAGGGCATATGCATATGCTTGTTATAAAATAAGAGTATGTATATATCAATTGATAAGTTATAAACAGATGCAGCCTATAGTTAATCAAATAATAATACAAGATAAGTATCATTATTTTATTGATGATATTTATAATGATATATATGTGTTTATACATGACTTAAAACATATATTAATACAGTCTACAAAGGGGGTATCTTATTATGCCGGATAATAAAGATTTAAATGATTTAAAATCTATGACGCCTGAGCCGTCTGAAAATAACAATAAAAATCCTGTTCGTAAAGCAAAACCGCAATCAGCCGGAAATAAAAATCCTGTGGGTACAGGTGACGGTTCGGATATGTTTGATATAAGTCCTGATGCAAATCCTGATAATAAAAATCCTAATCCATCTAATAAAAACGTAAACCCATCAGATGATATGCCTGTAAATAAAATTAATCCTTTGGATAATTTAAAACATATGGCAAAGGATGCGACAGATGGACTCAGTGACCTTGCAAACGGTGGAGCTACTGATATTATGAATAATGCTTTTACAGGTGTTAAGTCTAAGGGCATAGGCATGATATCTAAATTTAACGGAGTGATAACAAAAACATCTGTGAGTTTAGGAGTATCAAAACCTGTTGCAGGTGGAATAATGGCATTGGTTTTAGGTCTTGGCGGTGGTGGAGCAGGACTTTTATTATCTAATTATAATTACGAACAAAAGATGATGGCTCAAGACGTAATTATAGCTGATGATTGTAAGACAGATATTAAGAAAATGAATTCTCAGCTTGCGAATATGCAAACTGTTGACGCAAGTACCGAGGCAAAAAAGGTTGCCGGAAAAGTTTGGGTATTATTTAAATCATTAGGTGCAACAGATGAACAAGCTGCCGGATTTTTAGGTAATTTAGACCAAGAATCCGAGATGGACCCAACTTGTATCGAGACTATTTATAGTGAACCGTTTGTATTAGGTCCTAAAAAAACTAAAGCTTTGGCTGATTACGGGTCATTTACTGAAAATGTAGTTTTTCCTGCATATAGAAATATTAGTTTAAATAAGGCATTTTACAGAACTTCGAAAAAATATGGAGCTGCTGCCGGAATAGGGTTGTATCAGGCAACAGGTATGGAAGTTGATGTGCTTGAGAATACAGCACAATCTATTGGCAAAGATAAAACTACTATTGAAGCACAAATGGTGACTGTATTAACTACTCATCAAAGTTCAGGATGGCTTAAGTCTTGGTTTGGACAATCTGTGTCAGTGCCTGATGCGACAAGACAAGTTTTAAAAAGTTTTTTACAAGATGACCCTGATAGGGGTAGTTATAATTTACCTTTGCGAGTGCAAAAAGCACAAGGTTGGTATAATTTATTTAAAGGTAAGTCTGATTCAGAAATTGCAACTTTAGTTGGTGACGATACTATTAATGGTTGGGGTGCAAGTGTTATGAGTCTTGCTCAAGTTACAGGCACAAAATCATTATCAGGGGCAATATCTGATGCAAATAAAAAGTGTAATGATAAATCAAAAGATGATGCAGCAAATTACAGTAACGGAGATTTAGCTAAAGCTGCTGCTGCATATGCTTGGGAAACTGTTGATATGGGTAGAGGCAATAAGGGCACTCAATTATATGTGGGTGTTCATGATTCAGTTTTTCCGGGTGATGGTATTTATATGTCCTGTGATAGAAGTGTAGGTACAGCTGTAAGATGGTCAGGTGCAGATGATAATTATCCGCAAGGGCGTACAGATGAACAAGATATTTATGTTCGTTCTCATCCTGATTTATGGGATAATCTTGGTACATATGATGATTTATATAAATCAAAAAACGGAGATGCAAATGCTTTACGAGACTATTTTAATCAACATCCGGGTTTAATATTTATCACGACAGGACCTCGTAAGCGTAGTGCAACAGGTCGTAGTAGTGCTTGTGGACATACTGTAATATGGGTCACAAACGAGATTATCAAACAAAAGTATCCTGCATCAAGTGCTGATATCGTATCGGGTTCACTAAATACTCGTTCGCCGGGTTGTGAAATTTTCTCACCGACAGGACTTTATGGCGAGGGATATGAGTTATATGAGTTTAAAGGACAATACAACGGCAAATACAAAAATGTTGCTGATGGCAAGAACTGGTCCGGAACATCATAATATATGAGGTTTGAAATAATGAGCAAACAAAAACTTTTAAATATAATAATTATAATCTTTATGTTTATAATTATGGGAGTAGGTGTATATAAATATTATACCTTACAAAAAAGCATTAATGCTTTACAAGCTCAAATAAATGAGATGAATAATAATGTAGAGTTAACTGCAAAAAAACAACTAATCCGAACAAACTTGAATCAGACATAAATTATGCAGTTTATCTTGACTCTGCAAATACATTAAATCAAAAAGCTTGTTAATTTAGAAAATGAATTGGCTGGAATAGAATATAAAAAGACTATATCTAATTCGGCATCAGAAGAATCTGATTATATCAATAAATATTTAGATTTATCTAATCAGATTAAAGAATTATTTACAGACGATAATTCTAAATTTATAGCTGCAACATCGTTTTATTCAGGTGCATGGGATAAAGCTAAATTTAAATGGGATTTTTGCAAAAATCATATGATTTTTAATACACAGACAGTGCCTGTAATACTATTGTGTAATAGTGATACAGATAATTTATTGGCATATGCATTTATGGATTATAGTATTAAAGATGATAAATTTATGAATTTAAAATTGTTTAATACATATTATGGTCAACACTATATTTTAGGAACAGGTATCGAATCAGATAGCGAAGCTATGCAGGGTAATTTATCTGAGTCTGAAAGAGCCGAAATAAATCGTGGTAGTGATATAAATAATATATTAGATTATGTACATCAGTTTGATTTAGACCATCCAAACGGCGTTGATAATCCTGATTTAGACGCTGCTGTTAAGATTAAACTGGAATATAACGGATTAGAATAATTAAGTGGGCTGTTTTTATAACAGTCCATTGTATTTTATAAAAACTAATCTATAATTAACATAGATAGTTATATATGAAAATATAAGAAAGGATGAAGTATATGGCAGAATTAGATGAGAAGAAAAAAACATTAAGCTTGAATTAAGTTCAGGTATTGATAAATTGCTTGAAAATCAAGATAAAGTTTCTGATTCAGATAAATATAGATTATATGTTAAAATCTCAATATGTAGATGGTGAGATAAAAAAAGAAGAGGCTGATAAGTATTTAAAAAGAAATACAAGATAATAAATTTTTCAGGGGTTGATGATGCTAATGCTTGGGTGTCATCAACAATAGCAGGTAACGAAAATTTATATAAATCCGAAAAAACACAAGATAAAGTTGATAAGTTGGAGTCGCAGGCAACAAGAGATAATGAATTAATATCTCAAAATATAGACACAAAGAAAATGGCGAAAAAGCTTGGAATAGACGAAAATACGATTATAGATGATTTAAATATGTCTGAGCTTGATAAGCAAAAAAATGTTTATTTAAAAACGGATTTGAGTGATAATGCAACTATCACTAAAATCGAAAATCGTAGATTAGATGAGGTTTTAGATAAAGAGACACGTGAGTTTGTGACGGTGTCACTATTACCGGCGATAAAGATAAAATATCAGTTAAAAGTGATTATCTTGGTGATTTTACATATGACCCAAAACAATTTGCTCTTGGGTATAAAGAAATCACTGAAAAAAATGGAACAAAATCTAAACTTCCTGTTTTAGAGTATATTGCAGGTGATGAGGGCGAAGCAGGTTTTGATTTTGGTGGAGCTTTTCATGGAACTATGAGAACAGGTTTTTCAAGTATTCATATTCCTAATGGACTTAAAAATATGGATTATATGTTTGCAAATCAAAAACAGTTAAGATATATGCCTGAATTACCGGATAGCATTACATCTGCTCATTGTGCGTTTGCAAACTGTTCAGAAATGCTTGTTCCTCAAAATGCCTCAACCGAAAGAGGAGAGGGTTGGAATGTTGCCGGAGCTTTAGTTCATGCTCATTATAGAGTTAAATTTCCTGAGGGTCTGGAAGATATGTCAGGAATGTTTAAGAATAATACAAAGTTAAAGGCAAATTTTGAAAAGCTTCCTGTCAATCTTAAAAATGGTACAGATGCTTTTAAAGGATGTGAGGAGTTAGGTGGTCGTGAAGAGATTTTGGGTGGGCTTATCGGGCAAGATTTAAAAGCCCCTCAATTCGGAACTGATATTACACCTTATCTTACATCACAATATGCAAAAGACATAACAGGTGATATTTCTAACGAGAAAGTAAAACAATATGGTGACAATGTTGATTTTTATATTAACAAAGACGGTACTGTAAATAATAAATATAAAGACAAGATAGATGCAGGTCTTAATGATAAATCTATTGATAAAACGGCTTTTGACAATAGTAAATCACAAACAGCTCTTGAACATTCCGAGGATATCATAAAAGGTACTACGTTAACTGAAGCAGAGATTGCATCAAACGGAATGCGTAGTCAGAATAAAGTTTATAATGCTGATACTAAATCTTTTGAATACGATGAAACGGGCGAGATAGGTTCGGATTCTAAGCCTAAACAAAGTTTATGGCAAAGAATTGTAATTGACGGAGCCGTAGGACTTGGCGGATATGCCATTACAAAGAGCATGACAGGTTCACGTGCTGCCGGTTTATTAGTCGGCATTGGTGGTACAGCATTGCTTGACTATACGAATGTATTGCCTGAAACTTTGAGTCCTGTATTTAAAGGTGTTGCAAATATGATGCCGGATGGTCCGTTTAAAGATAAGCTTAACGGTCTTGCCGATAAGTTTAATACAGGCGGTGAGCATACAGTTAATGACCAAAAAAAGTATTTCACAAAAGACAGAGTCTCAGAGGCTCATGCCGAAGATAGACTCATGGATTCTGTAAAGGCTATGTCCGGTGCAGGATATATGAGTGAAGATGCAACAAAAGAGTCTATGCAAAACGGTGGTAAAGCTGCTGCAACATCGGGTGCATTATGGGCTGCTGCTCGTGAGGGAGAAGATGGTAAAATCATAGAATCTGTAAAAAATAAAATAAATGATTTTACGAATCAGGCATATGATACTACGTTGGTTAATCTTGACCCGAAAACAAGAAATGCTGATGCAAAAGAGTATTATTCTAATTTATTTAAAGGCTTACAAGAATACAATACAGGAGTAGTTGCAGGCATTAATGCATATTCAAATGACACTACAAAAAAAGACCTTGCATCTGAGGGTCTTAATATGACAAATAGAGCCTATGCATCAGCTGTAATGGATTCTATATCTAAATACGAAGAATCTTATAAGACAAAGTTATTTGATGATAAAGAACTTAGTGCATTATCAAATAATATATCCGGTATAGGTGATTTAAAGGATTATAAAACAAATAAATTTGAGGCTCAAAAAGATGATACAAGTGCAAAGCGTTCTTCGTTAATTGAGCTTGATAAAGCCGATTATGAGCTTGATAATTATGATGAGCTGGAACATGCTTATAAGTCTCGTGCAGATAAACGCAAAGAAATGCAGTCTGAATTAAATATAAGTGAAAATAGAAAATCAGACACTTATGTATCAGAAAAGAAGTCTGATTCAAATAATGTTAAGCATGAAGATAAATCAAATAATACAAAATCTGATTATGCAAAAAGAGCCGAGGCTAAGTTCGGAGATATTCTTAAAGCAGATAATTCAGGTTTGGATTATCAAGTATAATGATTTTAAAGCAGAGTATTTTATTGCTCTGCTTTTTTTATGATTTTTCAATTATATTGATAAGAGTTGATTTATCTACAAAAATGTTATATAATTAAACATATAATAAATTGTGAAAGGAATTAATTTAATAATTATGGCACGAGCAAAAAAAGAACGGTCATACATTAAATTGTATTGTAAAAGACCTTGAATATAAGAGTTTAAATAAATTCAGTGAAATAACAGGACATACAAAAAAACAAATGTTATAGAAAAAGGCAATTAAAGTATTTATCGAAAATTATAATTTTTTTAGATAAAAAAACAATAATATTCTTCCAAAAATGAGTTTAGAAGAATTTTTTTAGACTATGATTTTAGTGATAAACTTTAAAAAAATAATTTGAAAGGAGTAAGAAAATGATTACTTAAAAACATAGATAAGCATAGAAATGTAACTTTGAAATAGTCATAAATAATAATGAGAACCAAATTAAAATCTATGATTATAAATATTCTTTATAAGAATTTAGCAAGAAAATCCATTAGCTTTAGATAATGGGATGAATTGCTTTTATTAAGAAAAGTAGCGTTGTGAGTCTTACGACTCTATACGGTAGAGGTGAAGTGGATACGCCTGTAAGAATAAGGGTTGCTTAGCTTTTGTTAAGTGGAAACTGAAATACCAAACTTCTTAAACTGGAGATTTATATCTTCATTCGAAGCCCATAGGTTTTAGACTATGGGTAATTCACAAATAATATATTCTAAATAAGAAAAGGGGAATGCTACTAATTATTAGAATAGAATATATAATATGTACCGATGGCTAGTCGGGAATTTACGCCTTTGGAGAACTATCTAAACAAGAGTAGTAATTATAAATTATGAAATTGGGTTCGTTGAATAAGAATTTTTCTTATCATATACCTTTGTATATGATTTAAGTAGCAGTTTTTAGATGAATAAGAATGAATTAATAACTGTTTGTGATGATTTTGATAAGATAAACACTGAGTTTAATAAATTTTTTTGCTGAATTAAATGAAGTTATAGTGCCTGATGTTCAGACAGAAAAAGTTATTCAGTCTATATCTAATATAGATTGTAAGCATATTAATAAAGACTGGAAGGATTTTAATATTATGAATGAAAAGTTTATCAATATTTGTGATGATGTAAATTTGATAATTGCCCCTTGCAAATATAGAAACTTTAATCTTAAACCGGGTATGATGCTTTTTGGCGACAAGCGAGGTTTTATTGTAAATCAAAATAAACGTATTCCATTTGTTGCTAATTATGAAGATAGGTCATATATATATGATAGGGATAATATGGATAGACATAAATCCATAATACGTTTACATGGGTATATGCTTGGAGAAAATGGTATTTCCGGTATTGGTTATATTGATATTTCAGAAGATGATTATTCAAAAAAAGAATTTAACACGATACAAAATGCAGTTGATTTGGCACTTGGTGATAATAAGTTAAAGAGGTTGTTTCTTGAGCCACCTGAGAATAGATATAATGATGACACAAGGTTTATTGTGTATAGTTTACAATCTGATTTTGTTTGTATGTTTGCTCATGTGATAGGGGATGTATATTTACAACTTTTTAATAATGGTATGAGAAATAAACTTGTTATACTATCAAAAGAACAGGTTAATGCTTTTCATGAAATTACATCATATGGTCTTATAAATTATGGCAATAGTCCATTAAGACTTGCAGATAGTCACAGTTTTAATGATTTGCTTAAATCATACTTTTTTGGGCAAGATAGTGAGAGTTACAAACAAGAGGATGTTAATAATTTTTTGAGTAATCTTCGTGATTATTATAGTCAACATTCGTCAGATATGAAAAGTATTAATGTTGATGGTATTGTTTCATTTGCTTGTACAAACACTACAATGCCTGATGGCTTTCATGTTCGACCGTTTACTGTGATTTTAAAACCTGATAAAGCAAAGTCTTATTTGTATTTAACTAATGAAGGTTTATATTTTGATAGTGAACTTATTGATGATAATCTGCACAATGTGTATTTGACATCTTTGCATAGTGGTGGACCTATTGATTCAAGTGATTCTATGATTTTTAACGGATATTATTTTAATGGTAAGATATTTAAGCATGGTTATTTTAGCATTAAGAATGGTTTGTCAAAAGACATAATTAAGTCTATTTATTATTCGTTGGTTGAGTCAAGTTTTTTTAAATCTTATGTTGCTTTTGAAGAAGATTTTGACAATACATGGTATATAATCAATGAACGCTTAGCTGATGCATATGACGATGATAAGCTTGATGACGCTATAGTAAGACTATTAGAGAATATATATGATGAGTATCTTCTTCATAAGAAGTATATGCTTAAGTTGCCTATTGAATACGAAGAGCTTACAGATGCTGAATTTTATTCAAAGTCAGGTGTTAATACAGACGATGTTAATTTTGATAATATAATTCAATAAATAAAGGAGCAGATATATGACATTAAACGATTTTACAGATAACAGTGCGTGTAAATTATGCTCTAATACTTGTGTATTTGCATATAAAAAAATAAAATTATACCGGGTTGCAGGCTATTTAAAAAAATATTTTTATTAGAGCCTGTTAAAAAGTGTAATTATGTTAATCAGACGTTTAATACAGAGTCAATTTGCAGAAACTGTGAATACATAAATAAAGAACTTGATTCAAACACATTTTATTGCAATCAAGATAAACATACTCATAAAATATTAGATGCAGGTTGTGAGTATTTTTAAATACGACATAACAAAAAGTAATATAGAAAGAAGCTTATATATGCCTAAGTTTAAATATAAATCAAATTGTCAATCAAAATCTTTATTTTTGCCTTTTGCAACAGATACAAATAATTGTGCAACAAGGGCTGATGCCATTAAGTTTATGCGAAATCTTGAAAAAAAGAGTTAGTTGATATTATAGAACAAATAACGGATTGTACTGCCAATTATTATATCTTTGGAGATAAAAAGATAATTGGACAGGCTTATATGTATGATAATGCGACATTAATGACTGAGGCATTAGCTTATCATTCACCTTATTATAATCAAATTGATTTGGTTAGTTATGAGGGATTACGTGAGCATTATTTGACACAAGATTGTCATAACGATAAAAGAAATCATATAATAAAAAAATAACAAAAATCATCAGCGTTATTTATATTATAATAAGCTGATGATTTTTATTTATAAGCCTTTTTAATTATTTACTGGAATCAAGTCTTGAATATAGACTTTTTATTTCGATTGGCATTGGGTTATTCGGAATATTTAATGAGTAATTAAAAAAATTCTATTTGTTCTTCCTGCATATTTTTACAACTGATTTTTATGATGTCTTTATCTTTTTTTCAGTGGCATTTAGTAATGCAATACGTTTTGCGGAACATTTTCAAGTTTGTCCTGAGCAATCGTAACGGTTATAAGAGCTGCTTTACTATCATCAATTGCTTCAGCATAGTTAAACGCTAAAATATTTTCACTTGTAAAATAGTCTAATATTTTTTTAATTAGTTCAACGCCTTTTGCATCAATTTGTTCTGTTTTTTTGTCATAATATAATCCTTTTCGTATTTTTATATAATATAATTATATTATATCCAAAAAGCCTTGAATATCAAGGTTTTTTTATAAAAAAATTCAACAAGAAAACATATTAGCTTTAGATAATGGGATGAATTGATTTAGTTTATTTTTTTACTGAAACTGTTGTAATATGGTAAAGTATGTGCTATAATAAATACATAGAGATAATCTCTAAATTTATAGAAAGGAGAAATATATAATATGTATTTAACAATTAAACAACAGGTGAAACATTTGTCTAAAGAAGACTATAAGTCCATAAAGGAATTATGTCACATAGCAAAAGAATTTAGCTAATCAGGCTATATATAATATAAGACAGTATTATTTTACTGAAGGCGAATACCTTAATTATGAGAAGAATTATTATTTGCTTAAAGATTCTGATAATTATAAAATGTTAAATTCAAATATGGCACAGCAAATTCTCAAAGAAGTTGATAGTAGTTTTAAGTCATTCTTTGGATTGTTAAAACTTGCTAAAAAAAGGTAAGTATTCGTTTAATGCTTGTAAACTTCCGAATTATTTACCTAAAAATGGGTATGCAACACTTGTTATTGGTTTTATAAGACTTAAAGGTAATAAGTTGATTTTACCGTTTTCTAATGCTTATAAAAAAAGCACATAAAACCAATAGAGATTACGATTCCACCTATATTACTTGACAAAAAAAGTTAAAGAAATTCGTATTATCCCAAAAATCAAATGCTAGGTTCTTTGAAATTCAGTATATTTATGAAGCTGAACATATACAAAGAAATCTTAATCAATCAAATGCACTAGCTATTGATTTGGGTATAAATAATCTTGTAACAGCCGTATCAAGTAAAGGGAAAAACATTTATTATAGATGGAAGAAAAACTAAAGTCTATTAACCAATGGTATAATAAAGAAAATGCTTGTTTACAAAGAGTTAAAGACAAACAGCATTTTGGTAAAAAGCCAACAAATCGTCAGAACATAATTACTCGTAACAGAAACAATAAAGTGAATGATTATATGAATAAAGTTGCTCGCAAAATCATAAACTATTGTATTTTTAATGATATTGGTGTGTTAGTAGTTGGTTATAACGAGACATTCCAAAGAAATTTAAATATTGGCAAAGCTAATAATCAGACTTTCATTAACATTCCATATGGAAAGCTCCGTGAGAAGCTTGAATATTTATGTGAATTGAATGGTATTAGTTATGTTAAACAAGAAGAAAGTTATACATCAAAAGCAAGTTTTTTTGATAAAGATAATATTCCTGTTTATAATGCTGATAATCCACAAGAGTATAAATTTAGTGGTAATCGCATTCATAGAGGAATGTACCAGTGTGCTAATGGTAAGCTAATTAATGCTGATGTTAATGGAGCGTTAAATATTTTAAGAAAAAGTAGCGTTGTGGATGTAACAATCCTATACAGTAGAGGCGAAGTGGACACGCCTGAAAGAATAAGGATTGCTTAACTTTTGTTAAGTGGAAACTTAAATATCAAACTTCTTATACGAAAGCCGTAAGGCTTTCTCAAAGCCCATAGTCTTTAGACTATGGGTAGTTCACATTATGATATATATAATAAGATATATGAGGTGAGATAAATTATGCAATATTTAAATAAGCATAAAGGCTTAATATTTATTATATCAAGTATATTATATTTTTTTATTCGGATATTTTTTTATATCAGGATATGATATTCGAGTTTATAATATTCCATGGATATTAGAATTTAAAAATATAAATTTGTTACACATATATTATAAGACGTTTTTTAAATGATTTAGCATTTAATTATCCGCCTATATTAGGCGTAATTTATTATATAATACATAAGCCTGTGATATGGGCATATGAACATAATCTTATTAATTTAACTTATTTGATTATCAAATTACCGTTTATTTTTAATTCATTTTATTATTTTATTTTGTTTATATAAAATGAAACATGAGAAGACATTTATATTTTGGATGATAAATCCGATTTGGATAATGATAACTGCAATGTGGGGTCAATTTGATGAATTATTTTGTTTTTATGATATATCTGTTAATAGATATGATGTATCATAAAAAAATATAAATATATATGGTCATTATTTGCTGTTATGTGTTTATTTAAACATCAGGGAGCATATTTTGTATTTCCGTTATTATTATATACGTGTGTATTAAAGCTTGATGTATACACTAAAATTAAAGGCTTTTTTTAATAGGCTTATTTATAGGCATAATGGGATGGCTGCCGTTTATTATTTTTATAAAAAAATATATTATATCCAATAAAGTTTATGCTTCATGCTTTTATATTTATCGCCTTCGTCTATATCTATCATTACTCGTTGTGATTTTTTTGGTTGTTTATTGATTTGTTTATGACAAATGATACATATAATAAAATGCAACATTTTAGTTTATTATTTATTATTATATCAATGATAATTGGTTTTTATAATTTATAAAAAAACGCATGATATTATTTTTAGCTATATATATTTATATGTTTTTCTGTTTTTATGATAACGTTAAAACAGATAGATAGATATTTTGTTTATTTTTTTGTTATAAACATTTATATGGTTTATGTTTCTCATATAAATAAAATACGATATAAAAAAAACTTTAATTATTGCATTTTTTTACTAATATAGTATTTTTTTAATTTTTAAATGATTTAAAGTTTGATGAATCTATAATCATATATGCTGTAATTTGTGAGTTTTTTAGCAGCGTTAATACTTTGTATTGAATATATAAATATAGTCAGATATGTATTAAAGAAAGAGGATGATAATATATGACCGTTAAGCAAAAAAAGGGTTTTTAATTTTTAAGCTTTTATTATTTATATAACAGCCTGTTTTGGATTTATTAAAGTGCTTGATTTAATTCAATATAATATGCCTTGGACATTGGCTTTTAAAAATACGAGTTTATGGCATATGTATGATAAATCGTTTACTAATGTATGGGCAATTAATTATCCGCCAATTATTGGCTTTATATTTTATCAAATTCATGATTCAGTAATCTGGGCATATGAACACGGATTTATGCATCTTGCATACGGTTTATTGAAATTGCCGTTTGTACTGGCTCATTTTGTAATTTTATATTATTTTTATGATACAAAGAACATTAAAACATTTATGTTTTGGATGTGTAATCCGTTATGGTTTATTGTCACCGGATTATGGGGTCAGTTTGATGAGTTATTTTGTTTTATGATATATCTGTTAATAGATATGATGTATCATAAAAAAATATAAGCATATATGGTCATTATTTGCTGTGATGTGTTTGTTTAAACATCAAGGAGCATATTTTTGTATTCCCGTTATTATTATACACTTGTGTGTTAAAAGCTTGATATATATAATAAACTTAAAGGCTTTTTTTAATTGGCTTATCTATAGGTATAATGGGATGGTTGCCATTTATTATATTATATAAAGATATACTATATCCTATAAAGTTTATGATGCATATGCTAAAAAGTAAATCAAATAATATCTATGGCTGTGAATCCTTGGTTTTTGTATGCAGATATTATTTAGGTCATCTGATAATATTATATTACGATATGGATTTATATTTATAATATTGATTATATTATCTTTGATATTTATATATATCAAAACAAAAGATATTGTGTTGAGTACATATATGTATATGTTATTTTTTTATTTATGTTTTTCTCTTGGTCAAAGAGAAAGATATATTTTGTATTCGATTATTATATTATATTATTTGATATATAATATAAATCAAACACAATATATAAAGTTATATAAAAGCATTTAATATATCTGCAATAATATCATTAAGTTATTTTTTTGATAAATACAGTATTACCTGAAGATATAGCTTATGCGTCTATATATCTTATTTTACCGATATATTTTGTATTAGCTATTTGGTTATTAATTCAAACAGCAAATACAATAAATTTAATATTTAATAAATCATCATAATTGCATTATACAAATATCTCTATTATACTTTATGTATATAGAACATATACATAAGAAAGGGATGATTGATTATGGCTGATTCAAAGAGTTATAAAGATAGAGGTAAAGGTTACGGTGGGTTTGCAAATCATGCATTTACAAGAGAAGAAGCTGAGAAGCTTCTAATGGTGAGAGTGTAAGATTATACGGTATTAAGTCAAATTATAATGATAATTTTTATAACGTAACAATTAAAGAAGATGGCGTAAAAGTGAGTCCTAAAACCGGCAAAGAAACGAAGCTTTATGCTACATCGGATTGGGAAAGAGAGAGTGAATCACAAAAACAAGAGAGACTTGCAAAACGAAATGCAAAATTAGAGTCTAAGTTCGGAGATATTATGAATAATGAACCTGAGATTGATTTGCAATCACTTAAAGCAAGGTCATATAATAACTTATCTAAAGAAAATGCTAAACATATGAGTGATACACAACTTTCGGATTTGGCATTGGCTGCTCAGGAAGCAGCAGATGATATGGCATTTTAAAAAAAAAGCAGTTGATATTCAACTGCTTTTTTGATGTGTATCTTTTTTTTTAATAATAAGGTGTCATAATGTTTGGCATCGTATTTAATATTGTGCCATAACTCATATGCAACTAAGAAGAACACACATATTGTATTGATAATTAATATAGCAAATAGAATTGGCATGATGTATATATTCCTTTCTTAAATTTATTGGTTTATGAGTATATTATAATAATAATTTAAATAAAAGACAATGCTTTTTTTGTTTTTGACTTAAAACTAAAATTTGCTATAATAATATATATAAATGAAGCACGTAAAGGAAAAAAATGAATGAATAACACAAAAAAAATAATATTTTTTTAAAATTTATGATTTGTCATCTAATCGTGATGAATTAGATACTAATATATTAAACATCAACTTAATTTTTAAAGAATGATGCCGAATTTAAAAAAACATTTGTCATGTTGATAAATTAAGTTGTGATGATGAATCCGGTTTTAATATATATACAGTAAATGAGTTTATAAGCGTATTAAATAACATTGTTATTTGTTTTTAAAACAAGTAAAATCCGTGTTATATTTAACGGAGCTGAACCGTTGGTTTATGCAAAAAGCTATTAGAGATTTTATTTATAAATTTAAGAATAATAATTTATGTCAATTAGAAACACATATTATTACGCCGTTATTATGTGATATAGAAAAATGTATGTGAGCTTTTTAGATAAGATAGATAAATGGTATATCATAATAGATACACTTGATAATAAAAATATATTATGCAAAGACAGGATATCAATTAAATAATACTAAAGCTAATTTAGCTATATTATCGGATTGTGTTAATAAAAAAATAAAATAAATATTTTTAATGACTTATGATAATAAATATTTATTTGAGACAATGGTAAAAGATTATAATCAATTATCTAAAATTGGCTTTAACAGTATTAAAAGCAATGGGTGTAAAATAAAAAAAGCAGAGCATATAAGCTCTGCTTTTTAATATGATAAATATTTTTGAATTAGGGCTTCATCATTGATGAAGTCGTCTGCAAAGTTTTTTTCTTCTTCAAATAGTCTTAGCATCTCTAATTCGTAATCGCTTAATTCTTTAATCTCGGTCTCCATAATTTACCTCCAAATATAATTTATAGTTATGACACAAAAATCACCCGATATGAAAAATACGTTATATTTAGTTTAAAGCATTGATATATGAGAGTATTAGATATATAATAAAATCAATAAAATATAAGAGGTATTATTTATGAGAAAAAAGATATTACTAGCATGTGCAGTTGGCTTATTTATGGTTATTGGACTTACAGGCTGTAGAAAACAAAAAGAAACTAATATAAACTGGAATCATGCTGAGCAGGAAACCGTAGAAAACACATCGACATCAGGTTTACCGTCTGATGTGATGGCAAGTATTCAAAATCAATTACATCTTGCCTTATCGGACTCAAGCTATTTAAACGCCGATGATAAAACAAAAGAGCAGATGCTTGGTAATTTAATCGTTAGTTTGTTCAAGCAAAATCTTATAGAGTCTGATTATGCTAAAACCGATACAGGATATAACATTACATCAAATGATGGTCATAGTTTAACTATAAATTATGATGGCAATATAATAGTGAAATAATAGTGAAATAATATTGCATTATTATAAATTTATTTTAAAATGATAGTGTGATGAGATATTAATTATTTCTAATCCATTTGTATTTTTTTCTAAACATAAAAAAAGAGGCATTTATAAATGCCTCTTTTTTTATGTTTTTATCGTTTATACAGTATCTTGGGCGATTTCTGGTTTCTATGTTTATACGGGCAATATATTGGGCTATAATAGCTAAAAGCTGATAATAATATACAAGTACATATCATCATAGCTGTTATTAATATAAATATATAACTTGTATTGTGTGTGCATACACTTATTATATTATATAATACACATAAGCTTGTTATAAACATAAATGATAAGTTAAACTTAAATATTAAATTTAATGGCTCATTTGACATACTGACAATGCCGTCTCCGGCAAGATTTATCATTTTTTTCAAGCTGTATTTGCTTGTACCAATTTCACGCTTTTTTCTATCGTAATACACAATAGATGTTTGATTGCTTGAAATCATATTCATAAATAAGCCTCGGAAATATATACTATGTTCAGGATATTTTTTTAATTGGTCTATTATAGATTTATCAAGTAATCTAAAGTCGGCATGATTAGGAATAGTATTTGTACCGAGTTTTGCCATAATTTTATAAAAGAGATTGGCTGTATATTTTTTAAAAATTGTATCAGTGTCTCTTTTTTTACGAACACCATATACGATTTTTTTGTTGTTGTACCAGTCGATAATCATATCTTTTATGACGGATAAGTCATCTTGACAATCGGCATCAGCTGATACACATATATCATATTCTCTTGTTTCATCTAAAAGACCGGCAAGTAAGGCTGTTTGATGACCTTTATTATGAGCAAGAGATATGCCTGTATAGATATCATCTTTTGATAAGTTTTTTATAATATTCCAAGTATTATCAATCGAGCCGTCATTTACAAATAAAATAAAACTTTTATCTGATATTAGACGCTCTTTTATTAAATCAATAATTACATTTTTTTAAATTCTTTTGCAAGATACAGGCAGTAAATCTTCTTCGTTATAGCAAGGTACGATAATTTTTTTAATATAGGTTTGTTAGTTGGCATGATATTATTTTTATTTCCTTTCGTTATTTATATATATTATTATACTGGATTTTTTTAGATAATTCAATTATAATGTATTCATAAATGAATATATTATGAATATATTATTTAAGAAAGGATATAAAATGCGAGAGCGAAAGACATTAGGTCAAAAATTAGATAAGTTGTTATCAAATATATCAACAGGATTTGATAACTTTTGTAAAAATCTAATTAAGACTACAATGGGCGAGAACACAAAAGAGTATATAGGTGATGATAAATTAAAAGTTACGCCTGAAATGATTAGAGTACGTATAAGTGCTGTTATTAGTCTAATATCAGGTTTAGCCATGGCGTCTTTTGCCTATGGTTATGTACGAGCAAAAGTTATTATTTATATTAGAGACCATAGCAAAATCTTAGAAAAACGGTGTCATAGAACCGCCACCGGGTCTTTGGGGATGGTTTTATACTATTTTTGTGGGGTTTTTTTATGCTATTCGCCAGTATATGCATATTATCGGGAATATGTATTATGCTTAGAATCACGTTATTACATAATATTAACAAACGTGATGAGATAGCAACGACAGATGCAGCTATTATGATACTGGCATATGTAGTGATGGGGCTGTTAATATATATATTTAAAATCCCTGTGTGGGTTAATATCTAAAGAAAGTGGGTGTTTGATATGGAAAGAATTGTATATCCTACAATGGATGCTTTGAGTTATGCAAGACTTCGTGCAGTTAATACAGGATATGATTTTATGGGATATAAAAATTTTGGATATCAGGCTACAGACATTCCTGTTCCAATGCCCACAGAATGTCCTTGCTGTAAGAAAACGATGTCAAGTGATTTAACGCCTATTATTGCAGTAAATAATCTTCTTCCGTTCGATGAAATGGATAATGATGAAGAAGATTTTAGAGTGGGTGATAAATGTAAAGTTGTATCAATTTATCGTTGCACATCTTGCAACTCATTATTTACGATTTGGAGCGAACATAAAGCCTCGGCTGATGAGCATCATAGAGTAGAATGGTCTTGTGAGATTCAAAATTTATATCCATTTGACACACATACCACTGTATTTTCAGATGAAATTAACGGATTGTCTTCTGAATTTGTGGATATTTATAATCAGGCAGAACTTGCCGAAGCACAAACATTGGATGAATTATGTGGTATGGGTTATAGGAGAGCGTTAGAATTTCTTGTAGATGCATATATTAGAAAAATCAAACCTAATGAGATTATCAATCCCAGTCTTGAGCTTGGAAAAAAAATCAATAATTATATTGATGATTTTAAAATTAAAACATTGGCAGAAAAAGCTGCTTGGCTTGGTAATGATGCCACACATATCGTAGATAAACATCCTGACAGAGATATTGTGACAGATATGAAAAAGTTCATTAAGGCAATGACAACAATGATTGATGCTGAATTTGCTTATGAAGATGCAAATACAATACAGAAAGGACAAAAATAAGAGCGACTTAACGACTACTTCGAATCAAGTCACATCCATAAGACGGCGATTGTGGAGATGGCTTTGGAAGAATACCTTGACAAAGTTATTCTGACAAAGAAGAACAAGAAGTAAAAAAAATAGACCCCACGATTTTTTGTGAGGTCTATAATTTTGCTATTTTGGTCTTAACTTAATGACAGTGGGATTATTCCTTGGTCTTATATATCTTATTTAATTTTATTTAGTTCCGGTAGAGCCGAATCCACCTCTATCTGTATCATCAAGCTTATTAACTTCGATTATATTTACCTCAGGCATAGATTCTATGATTCTGAACTGGCAGATTTTATCGCCTGCGTTAATAAAGCTGCCATTACTATTTAAACATACTACAGGAAGCATCCACTGGTCGTTATCGCCTGAATACGAATTATCTATGATGCCGAACGAGTTTGTTTGAATTACTCCCCAAGTCTTAAACGTAGAAGAGCGTGGTGCAATATGAGCTTCGTATCCATCCGGCAATTTCATTGCAACGCCTAACGGTATGAGAGTGGGATTATTTGAGTTACCCTGAACAAATATATCTTTTGCAGCATATAGGTCAATCCAATCACCTTTGTTAATCTTTTTAAGTCGAGTGCACTTGTATTCAGGGGTATCAAAGTATTTAACTAAAATATTTAATTTGTTATTCATAATTATAGCCTTTCTTAATTTATTTAAAATAACAATACGGCTTAGATATCTAAGCCGTACTATTTTGTTTAGACAATTACAGAATATCTCTCTGAATTTATGATTTCAAGTGCTGCCTCGTATGGTGTCTTCTCAAGATTCTTAAGGATATTTGTAAAGATAGCAGGACTCATGCCGGAAACGTACTGTACACCTGCGGTCTTACTGTTTGTCTGAAATGCACCGTTATAATGACGGCTTGCACAATTCCAGAATATAATATTTGGCATAGTTAATCCGGCATCTTCAAAACGCTTTTTATAGTGTTCATATAACGTTTCAGACCAGTCGTCTGTAGTATAAGCGTTAAACTGCATATCTGTTATGATTAACAGACTGTCAGGAAAATCCTTAGGATTTAATTTACAAGCATCGGCAATTAAATCCAATGTTGCAGCCAAATCAGTACTGTTACCCCATTTAGCAGATTTAGCAAACTTGATTTTAGATTCTAATGTATCACACGTATCCGGAATCTTTACAAGTTCAGGGAAGCTTGAAAATGTGATGAATTTATTTTTGAATATAGACTCAGTTCTTTCAGATAGATACAGGGTTAATCCTATTGCTGTAGACAACGGAGTGTAATCATCTTGATTCATGCTGCCTGATACATCACATACAGTTAATATATTTTTAGATTTATCTGTAATGAAATCCGGAAGATTTTTCCATAACAATTCAGCTGTATCATCATAGTTATTATGAAATACAGTTTTTACGATATCATATGGATATAAAGTGTTTGCTTTAATTTCTGTTTTTCCGGACTTAACATCCTCAAGAAAGTCAAGATATCTTTTTGTATCCTTTCTCATAAATGCGTCTTTATAAATCAAAGATGCTCTTGATGGCACGGTTGAATACTTAATATCTTTCCAGTTATTATCTGTCATTTTAAGTTCAACGACATCTAAATAACGTCTGAGATTAGTTAAAGCTTTTGCAAACTCTCTATTTGGCAGTCCGACATTCTTTGCAGTCTTTCTTCCAAGAGTTCTTGTAGCAATTACTTTAGAGTTAGGACTCTTAAGCCATTTGCCAAGACCTGATACAGGCTCATGGTTTTTCATGTGGTTTATATCTTCATAAAACTTAAGTTTAATAAATGACCACATATTTGCTTCAACCGGAGTGCCAATCAAAGCATACAAATCATCAAATCTGCCAAATTCAGGGATGTTCTCAAGATTTGCAATTGTGTTCTCAGGGTCAATCTGTGCAAGACGATGAAGCATCACTCTCGCAATTTTTCTCTCACCCATACCCTGCAAAATATCTCTGACGTAAAATATTAATTTTCTTGCAGCAAGCTTATCATCTGAATATAGTTTATCTACCCATTTGGCAATTTCGCTTTCAGATTCTTTTCTATAAGATGCTATGTTTCCAAGAAAGTCAACAAGATAACTACCTGTTGATTTGTAAGCCTCGCAACCATTTGTTGTTAAAGTTTTGTTATCGACTCTCTCTAAATTTTCCCAAAATGACATGATAGTTATCCTTTCGTGTTTTAATTTAAAATTTAATTTAAAATAAAGAGCCTAATTATTATAATTAAGCTCTTTAAAATCTGAGTAGACATTTTTTTGTGTTTTTCATCAATAAACAGAAATTTATTTGCTGTACGTCCACTTAAAATAAATAATATAGTAGGTATATGTTTATATTTTTATAAGGCAACAAATTTATTTGCTGTAAACCCACTCTTATTCACATTCAGACCCGAATTAATAATAGCAAATATCTTTTTGAAAAAGCAAGTATTGTTTTTATAAAAAAATCTCATAAACGAATTGAAATCTTAATAGATTTACGTTAGAATATAGTTAGCAAAATGATTTAACATATTTATTATAAGAAAAGGGGCAGTTATTTATAAATGCATAATAATATAAAAAATAAAATATTATCATTTACTCTTACAACAAGTATAACATTAACATCAGGCGTTATGCAAACAATGCCTGTTTTTGCATCACAGGTATCGGGTCCGAAAAACGGCACTGTTGAACATTTGATTATACTTGGTGATTGTGAGACGAATAATAATTACAGTTTAGTTGCGGAGATGTATAATGCAATTAAGCAGGAATATCAAAACGATACATATGGTCGTTCGGATTATAATGCAAACGATGCTGACGGAACTGATTCAACAGGGCTTCCTGTAAATAAATGGTTTTTTTGCAGATAATAATCATAACGGAATAGTAGACTGGTATGAGGGTGCTATTCAGCATAAAGATATGTCAGGTTACGTATCCGATAAAATTACTGCAAAATACAAAGAAAAGTTTACAAGTAATGCTGAATATAATTCAAGTGATAACAGGTCATTTAGATTAAAGGCAATCTCTAAATACGAAAAGCTTGTTTCGGATGCATATAATTCAGGAGACATTAATGCGATTAAAAATATGAATGTCGAATGGTTGCCGGGAGAAACTGCGAACTTATTTTCGGATTTTAATGCAACAGTTTATAATCCTGATGCGGATATGGTTGCAAAGGCAATAAAAGAATATAATTCACACGCTCCTGACGCAAATAATGACGGTAAGCCTGATACAAAAGTAGCCGTTGTTATTTATTACGGCATGGGTAAAATTAACGATATTACCAGTGTGCGACATGACGAGGATGTTGACACAGGATTGCAACATGAATGGAAGTATCATCCTGCTTATTTTGAGCATAGATACGATATTATAGGATATGATGAGGATGATGACCCTATATATGGTCCGTGTACACATTATCATGCTGATTATTGGGATTATATTCCGATTTGGCAGCATCAAAGCAATGTAGTAGACCATAGAAATGCACCTGAGCAGTTCAATCTTGATTTATCACTTGCTACTGAAGCGTGGACTGATTTAAATGCCAGTGTCTATTGGATAGGTATGCTTCCGGGCAGAGGTTATGATGACAGTGCTACGTATACTCAAGACGGTACATATGGATATTGGCAAAACAAGTTTAACTCTATGTTACAGGCAAACTTGCCAAGTGGTGTAAGTTTCTTAGATATTAACAGTGAATTGATTAAACATAAGCCTTATTTTACTGATGTATCATATACACTTGGTTTTCAGCCGTCTACAAGCTTAACCACGACATCTACAGCAGGAAAATCTTGGAAAGATAAAGCACCGGCTGGTGTTGATAGAATATGGTTTATTCAAGATGGTGAGTCCGCATCAGCAGCCGTCAAAAACGCCACTAACGTAGGAAAAGAAAATCCATATAATCGTTGGGATGGAGATACGGATACTGATAAAGACAGAGGTGGTAAAAGTGGAGTTGCTGCAACAGACGGTGCAATAAATCATTTTGCGAAGAGTCCTGTATATGGCAATGATTGGGCGAGAGAGGATTTATATCCTGAAAATGATGCATTCCCAATTAAGATTTCACAAACCGTGAATGCTCCATCGGGAAGTGTGTTTAAGCGTCAAGTAGTACAGTCAGACCATAGCTATATTATCAGTTCAGAGCCACATGCAGCAGATGACGGTTCACAGGGAGCACTTCAAAGCGACCCAATCGAGGCGTTTTCTAAAATGCGAACTGATTGGAACTCAAATGGTACTGATTCAGGTATAGATTTCGGCGATACATCTGAGTATGCAGATACCGATTATGGTATGGAATATACGACCGCATCAAGAGATGAATTATTAAAAGCAAATTCAAACGTAGCTTTTTGGGGATATGATATAAAGACATTACAATATATTTATCATATTATATTGAATTCGATTTATACAAAAAATGAGCAGGCTCATAGTGCAAAACCGATAGATACGAACTTTTATTCTATCTCAGCATCTTTAACTTCGTATGTAAATAATATATTAGGTCCAAATTCAAAAGATAATACACATACTGTTGCAGATGTGGCAAGAAGCGGAAACGGCGGTGCATATTTAGGATACGGCGATAAAGACTTTGACTTTAATTCATTTATATCAACTGAGGCTGGTAAAACAGCAACAGGTGTAAGTTTTAATGCACTTGATAATCCCTCTACGTCAAAGTCATTGATTTATGCAAGATACGGAAGTTTACTTGCCTATTTAGGTCTTGACCAATATGGTGTAAAGACTACTATGGGTAACGGCAGACTTATATCAGGCGGAATTATGATGTTTGTCTTTGTATTATCTATGTTTGCTGAAAAGGCAATGTCATTTATGATAAGTGTTTTGCAATTTATGAATCCGTTTCAGTTTTTGCAAAATATTAATAATCATAGATGGCAATCAGATTTGACAAACACTTCGTCATTGCCGAGACCTGTTATCAGTCCGATTATTAATTGGATGAGTGGTACATATGACGCATTAAATAATTTTTCTTGGATTATTGTAGTGCCTTTTTTATTTTTATTATTGATACTTGTATTATTTTTTGGAAAACGAGTAAGTAAACTCCCAAAAATAAGAGCATTTATTATAAAAGTGGTATTTTTGACATTAGGTGTGCCGTTGCTTGGCATCATGTATACATCAACGCTTGAAAGTATGCATACCGTAACAGATGATACTCATAGTCCGACAACACAAATTATTGCATCTACGTTTATTGATTTCGGTACTTGGGCAAAGAACTTAAGATTGGACCCAAGGGGTGTGCTTATTTATGATAACACTAAAAACGAAGCAACGGCTGAAACATCGAGAAGTTTAAGAAAGACTGTATTGGATATCAATAAAGCATCAGGTGCAGTAAATATTAATATAGGTTCTGTATTAGGCAATAATACACTTGAATGGAATAAAGAATTATTAAATTCAAGTACGCCTTTAAATATGGCTGCCGTAAATGATACATATAGATTATTAACGGATTATATGGCTGATAATTTATTATCCATCGGATTTTGAATCAGATGTTATGGGTGTTATAAGCAATAATACAAGCATTAATAAAGGCAGACGCCAAGGTATTATAGAAAATGCTACGACATTTAATCCTGATATAGAACAAGGTGAAAATACTGTTTATAATATGTTTAGTGAAACGGCTACAACAGATAAATGGACAGGACGAGATAATACGGCAAATGCTGATATTTTTAACGGCTCTAAGTGGGCAGGCTTTAATATTTTCAGTAATGGCGGAAATATCGGTGCTATCAATGGTACAGAAACAGTGTTTAATTCTACAGGATTAAACGGTGACGGTATAAACGTAGCATCGCAAGGCGGTTTATCAACTATATCTATGTATAATTATTTATCATCAAGATTTACTAATGATGGGGTAATTATTTATTCTAATAAAAATACCGGAACAATTCAAAGTAGATTATCACATCATTCTGTAAATTTGATAGGTTCAGGTGTAATGCATATTTTGTATTTTTTGAATGCACTTGCATTAATGATAGTTATAGCTTTAATTGGTGTATTTTATGCCTTGGGAACGATATTCAGTTTATTTAAGAAAGGTATTGCCGTACTTGTTTCTATTCCGGGTGCAAATTTAGGTGTATTAAAATCTATTGCAAGTTTAATCGTAACGGTTATAACTATGATAGGAGAGCTGATAGGCGTAATATTTACGTATGCCGTTGTAACTCAATTATTATCTATATTTGTAGGTATGTTTGAGGGATTAACAAATATCGTAGGCAATGAAAGTACGATACTCAGTTTGTTTGCAAATACAGTTGTTGTAAACACAAATAGTTTGATATTAGTTATGAATTTCGTAATTTCAAATTTGATTTGTATCGGACTTATTATGTTTTTAAAGACATATGCTATAGGCTTTAATAAACTTGTGATGATTTATAACAATAAGTTATATGCTATACTTTTTAGATAACAGATTACTTGAGAGAGTCGCTGAGTTAGATAATATAAAGATTGTATCACCTGTGATATTAATTAAGAATTATATAAGTGATATATTTAATTCTTTGTATTCTAAAAAAGTATATGCATAAATTATAAAAAAATAAACTCTGCAATATTGCAGGGTTTATTTTTCTTTTTTGTAATCTTTAGAAATAATATGATTAAAATATCGTGGGTCGTACCAATAACAACCTTGACAACTTTGGGTATTTTCGTTGCCTACTATATACGATTGAGAATATCCGAGATTTTTTGCATCATATCTTTTGCCTGTATTGACACATTTAATACAATGACTTCTTTTTGCATCGTTAGCGGCTTTTGACAACGGCTGAAAGTCAGATATCTTTTGGGTGTCTATTGATTGATTGGATAGAACATCATAATGTCCGTCTTTGTGGTCGCACTCAATTTGTGTTCCAATGTCAAGAATAGCACATCTTTGTTTAGAAATAATGTCTATTATTTCTTTTTTTATTCCACGATTTCGCTTGATAGATTTATTATTGGCTCCATCAAGTTTAATTGCAGATACCTTACCTTTATCGTGTTTTCTAAGTATTATATATTTTTTACCTAAATAGCTGTTATCAGACCTTGCCCATTGACATCCGTTTGTACTACGAAAATTAGGATGAATATTTGATAATACATCAATACTGATTTCTGTAGAAAAACAGCTCATCGGGTCATTTTCGTCATATTCAACACCAGCTATTCTTTCAAATAACATTCCTAATGTTTGAGGTCCGAAGTTCACATCACGGCATTCGCCTTTGACATAACGAATAATATCATCAGTCGGTATGGATTTATCAGCAATCATATTAATAACTTGTTTTTCTTTTTCAGTTTTTGCCATTATCATCATCCTCTGTTGTTTTTATTGCATTTATTTCTCTAAGACGGGTTATAGCTTTATCAAAATATTCTTTTGAAAGTTCGCAGCCGATAAAATTACGGTTTTGATTATAAGCGGCGACTGCTGTACTTGCAGAGCCTGCAAAACAATCTAAAATTATATCATTTTCATTACTATGTTTTTGAATGATTTCTTCAAGTAAAGCAATAGGCTTTTGGGTCGGATGAAATCTGTTTTTATCATGACAAATCGGATATTTATAAATTCCGTTATCATATTCTGAATGAAATGTAGGTTTGCCGCCTTTAACACCAACTATTGCAATTTCACGAGAGTTTGTCAAATAATTGGTTTTACTGTTCAATGGAACAGGATTGGTTTTAATCCATTCTATAAATCTGATTTGTTTAAATTTTGCTTTATCAAAATAGTCTTTAAGATTCGTAATTTTCCAAAGGTCATAAAAACATATTATAGTTCCACCTTTTTTTAAAACTCTATAACATTCTTGTATTACTTTATCGAGTCCTGTAAAATTAGAATCCCAATCTCCGAAGTTCATAGATACACGAAAACGGTCAGTATCTTTGCCGGTCAAATCACCTGACGCAAAATTTGTATCTCTTGAGACTTCGTATGGTGGGTCAATTAATACAAGAGATACTGAGTTATCTTGTATAGTTTTAAGATAATCAAAGCAATTCTGGTTTACTAATGTAATGTTGCACATAAATGTTTATCCTTTCTTTAACATAATTTGATATAATCTTTAAATAAATCAAAGTGATTAATTATATCATCATATATATTATAAAGCGATACATTAACAGATGTATCATCGGCAACACAGGCAAGTAAATATACTTTTTTCGAGCCATAAAACTTATTAAAATAGGCAAGCCCGTTTTCTGCTCTAAGACCAATATAATTAGGTCCGTCTACGCCGTTTTCTCTAAATGCAATAGGAAAAATAACAGTATTATTAGGCTTTAATGTTTTGATAGTGTTACTAATATTTGTCCAATCTATCAAAAAGTCTGATTTAAAGCTTTTAACATTGTTATATAATTCGTCTAGTAAATATTCAGTTATATCATATAGATATGGATTTCCAAAAAAATACAATTATCTGATTTAATAGGTTTTCTTTCTTCTATAAAATGATAATATAATTCAACAAATGGTTCGATTGCAGGTGTCATAATTATCCTCCAATTTATTTTTTTATATTGCACCCGAAGTATATAGATATATATTTATTTTTTTGATGTATAATACATATAAATAATTTAGTAAACAGCTTATATATCAGATATTGTATTAATATATATCTTTATATATAATAAAACAAGAAAGGAACTGGTGCATATTCATGAAGAGTAAAAAATTAGGCAATCCTGTTACAAGTGATTGTTTTTTAAATACGCAAAAAAAGGCGTTAAACAATAAATCATTAAATCAAAACATAGACTATATTACAGATAAAATAAATAATCCTGTGTATAGTTATCAAGTTAAGTCAAATAAAAAGATGTCTGAGCCGATACAAGATGACAGCATTATCGGCGGATATTTTAATCTTGGCATGATGACAACTGCTGAAGCAGATAGATATACAAAGGCAAAGCAAAAGGCAAATGCCGAGAGAGCACTTAAAGAAAAAGAGCAAAGAGCAAAAGCTTATAATCCATTTGCAGGATTTGATGATATGATTAACAGTTCTGATGATAATGATTTTAGTTTATAAAAAAATAGATTTAAATTAGAAAGGGGGCAATTTAACAGGATATATGGTTGTTGATATATTAAAGACTATAACTAATGGCTTAAATGCTATTACAGGTACAGATTACGATATCACCCATTTTACAAATCAATTAAATCCTAAAATATTATCTCCGGATTCTATACAAGGATTGATTACACTATTATTGATATTATATATTGTATCTCGATTTGTAAATAAATTAGGGATGCATTTAGATGGTCATTATCATTAATATTATTTATGCAAATAGGTCATATTATATCTAATGCAGGTCTAAAAAATATATTGCCTTTTGCCGGACAATTATTTAAATACGATGTTTTAGAATCTATTGCTCAGCTATGTGTCGGAACAAAATTATGTGAATGGATATTATATTTACATTGGTTTTTAGAGGCGACTTATTCTAAGGCGTGGGACGTTGTTATGATTTTTTGGAATACATTCGGCAAGCACTGGAAATTTTGGCTTGATACATTAACATTTGGCAGTTATAGATAACTGCCATTTTTTTAGATAAATAAGAAAGGCATTAATTATGATACAAACAAGATATTCAAAGCTTAAAACAAAAGAGTCACATCAGGATAGTGAAACATATAAAGGTATATGGAATCATACTTCATGTGAGTTTAAACGAGATTTTAGAGGTCATAGACTAACGGATGAAGAGTGTGCAGGTTTATGTCGTGGCGAAAAAATAGAAATACATAATTTAAAAAATAAGTTTGCATCTGTATATGCAGTTGCTTGTAAACTTAATTTAAAAGAAAATATGTTCGGTGAACTTGTTACGATGATAGAGGTTCTTGATACAGTGCCGAATAATTCTAATCATAAATATGGTGATGCTTTTATATAATGCAAATCCATATAAAGTTGCAGTAAATATAAGCAATGATTCAGATGATGATTTTTATTTTTAGACTTAAACGATGATGATTTAATTGGTATTAATACAGAAGATGAAGTTATTAAATATCAAACCAGTATGAGTTCTGATATAAATTCTAATCGTGAAAAAGATTCATCATGAAAAATTTGAGTTTAAAAAAATATGTTAAAGAATATGACATCATTAAAAAAATCAAAAATAGCTTTAATGATAATCAAGCTGATAATCAAGATAAAACTGATATCAGCAAATTATCTGATAATTCTAATGATTCTAATGAATTTAATGATTATAACTCATATGATGAATATGATGATGAATATATGGATGATTCTGATAGAATTAGTGATACTGAATCAAATACTGTTCGAGAGTATAAGCTTCCTGAAAATTTATCATATAATGCTGATACGGACAGTTTTTGATGAAAAAGCATTGCATTATGTATTTTTCTGTATATAATCAAATCAGTTACAAGAACAGAACTTGTTAACTTGATAATATATTTTTATTTATCGTAGAGGTCATCTCGTTGGAGGGATGTACCGGAAAGGAAAGAATATGCCTAGAAAGAAAAAAGAAGTAGAAGCAACTACACCTGAGGTTAAAACAGAAGTTCCTGAGACCAAAGCAAAAGATACTAAGGATGTAGCAACAAAGTCTGATGCTAAAGCAGCTCCTGAAGCAACTGAGACAAAAGAGCCGCCAAAGAACATCATAATTAGAAACATCAATCCGGCAATGGTTAAGTTCAATGTTGAGAAAGATGCTTATTCTAAAGAGGGTGAAAAGACAGGAAACAAGTATAAGGTAACACAGATTGAGTTTAAGGACAAAGACGGTGCTACAAATTACTTTGACGTAAACCCTAAGGATGTAAGGGCTAATAAGAAGTCTCCGGAAGCAAAGGCAAGTTCATATAGTGTACGCCTTAACCCTGAAAGCGAACATACAGTAAGAAGAGCTTTCAAAGAGGGTGATACATTAAAAGAAAATGAAACATTGTCAAAGTCAGGAAAAGTTGCATATCACAAAGAAAATGCTTTGGAGTTACAAAAGAATGTTCAGGATGCGTCTCACGCACTTCTTGATAAGTTCAAATCTCAGGCTGCTGAAAGAAAGGCTGCTCAGCAAGAAGCAGGTGAAAAGCCTGTTGCTGATAAGAGTACTCGCAAGCTTCCTGATATGCCCGCAGAGAAGCCTAATGTGAGCAAAGATATGCAGGCAGGTGAATAACTTTATATTTTTTTCACATCGACAGTTTATGCTGTCGATGTTTTTTTGTCTCAAAAATTATATAATATTTGATGCAATTTGTTATTGACATTGATAAACCAATGAATTATAATTATGACATAACCAAATAAGACGAAAACAAACAAAATTGGATTAAATATGACGAAAGGGGGCAATAACAAATTGACTAAATTCATTCGAAAGTCATTAAAGATAAGCATTCCTGAGAATGATAAGACAGTCTTTGAATGGTTGAACCAACAAGATAATATGTCAATGTCAATTAGGCGTCTAATACATTTAGATGTTGCAAAAAACGGTTATAGGGATATCTTATGTGATGAAACAAAGCCAAATAGTATTATCGAAAAAGATGATATAGAAAAAGCCTATAATAGAAAAAGTTTATATTAGAAAAAAAGGTTGAACCTATTAGTTCAGATGAACATCAATCAAGAGATATTGATTTATCTAATATTAATACACATAAGTTTGATGATGAAATTAATACGGCTGTTCCTAAACCGATGCCGAAATCTTTAATTGACAATACCAACTTTGATGATTTAGTAGTTAATCAATCTGAACATGTTAATCCTGTACAACAAACAGTTATTGATACAAACTCTAAATCTGATGCCGTTGACAGTGACGGATTTGTAGACCCTGAAAAACTGTTGAACGGGTTTCACTAATATTTTGTATAATACATGAAAGGAATTTAATTAATTATGAATAAATTATATAACATTACAGCAGGACTTGACATAGGAAACGGATATGTAAAGGCATTAATGGATGTAAATAAGAACGCCCCTGAGGGTGTGGATTTTTTATCAGGTGTAGCCTATCAAACAGCGAGTCATGATATTTTGATTCCGGAATCCGAGGCAGGTAGCATTATTGAAGATATCTTTAACGAGATGGAAGTTTCGTTTGACTCTAAAATGATAGAAAATCAGACAAGACGTTTATTTGGTCTTAGAGCCATAAGTTCAGGAAAATCAATGGATGAGTTTGATGTATCTACTACGCTTTCTAAGGCTTGTCAGGATTTATCAGGTATACTGGTACTCGGTACACTTGCAGGAAAAGCTTTACAGGCTTACTGGAGAGAAAATAAAAAGCTTCCTGATGATATAATAAAAGTTACAGCAAGAATTGCCGTAGCATTGCCTATTACAGAATACAAACAGTATAGAAAAGTATATGCTGCAAAGTTTAAAGATACAAATCATATGGTGAGCATCTATAACTTTGAAAAGCCTGTAAGAATAGAAATCACAATCGAAGATGTACAGGTGCTTGCCGAAGGAGCTTCAGCACAATACGCTATTAATTATAACGAAAATCCTGAACTGTTTATGCAGGCAATGCTTGATGATTTGAAACGTCATGGTGTAGAATTTCCGGGCGTTACAGCAAAAGATATTTTATCTGCTAAAAATACAGTAGGTATTGATATTGGAGAGGGTACAGCAAACTTTCCGGTTTTTCAGGATGGTAGATTTAATCCTGATGCAAGTATGACATTTGGCAAAGGTTATGGCACTATTTTGGAACAGGCTCGTGAAAGATTAGTTGCGATGAATATGGCATTTAATTCTCGTAAGTCTTTATCTGAGTTTATTTCAACAAAGCCTTCGGTTTTAAAGCAGGCAATGTATAATAAAGTTATGGGCATTGTAAAAGAAGAGACAGCAGGATATGTTACAGAGCTTATAAATGAATTCAGAAAAGTAATGAGCAGAGCCGGAGCATATATTGAAGTGTTATACGTATATGGTGGCGGTGCGTCTCCGATTAAAGATGTTTTTTATAATTCTTTAATAGACGCCGTGAAATCTCTTGGCGGTGAGGATGTTATGTTCCCTGTGTTATATCTTGATTCAAAGTATTCAAGATTTTTGAATAGACATGGTTTATATATTATTGCAAGAAAAATGGCTGACCAAGCACAAATGCAGGCTGCTCAATCTAAAACAAGTACTTCAACAAAAACAAAATAACAGATATGGGTTGATATGCTTTTGAATGGCTCTAAAATGCTCGTAGACGCATTTAAATCTAAAATACGTATCAAGTATAGGGTAATGTCTTAAACTTTATTCTAGGGCATTTTAGAGGCTATAAATCATACAAGAAAGGATTTAGTATATGCATAAAGATAAACTTGACCTGCCTATATCTGAAAAGTTAATTTGGTCTGTATCTGAAGCGTCAAAAGTGACAGGTCTCGGCGAAGCCAAAATAAGAGAGCTGACAAAACAAGATGATTGTCCGTTTGTCTTACGAGTAGGCAGGCTCATTAAAATAAAACGTAAAGAATTTGAAGAGTATATTTCTAATACACGAGGCATTTAAGTCTCGTGTATTTTTTTATTAATGTCTAATAATCAGTATTTTTTTATACTAAATCATTCTAAAAATATATTGATTATTAAATTATTTTTGTGATATAATTTTTTTATAAAAAAATCAAATTTGAAAGGATATATAATATATGTCAAGAGAAAAAAATTAAGTATTAATGATAAAGTGAGTATAACTGTATTAGAGGCAGCAGAGCTTTTCTTCGATTGGAAAAAGATAAGATATATCAGTTGATGAAAGAGCCTGATTGTGATTTTTGTTTTTACAGGTTGGTGAAAAGAAATGTGTAATTAAAAAGAGAAGTTTATTAATTATATCAATTCACACGAAAGAATATAAAAAAATAGTATCCTGCGTGAACAGAATACTATTTAGTATTGCAAAAGCTAATCATTATATGGATTAGTATTACTTAAATGAGTGTAACTGATTTTTCAAGTTCAATATACAATAAAATCCGTATAATGTCAATATCTTTGCAATATGAATGTAAAAAAAAATAAGGAGTTCTTCATATGGCAGATATAGATGATAAGCCAAATGGCTCAAATGTAGGTATAAGTTTAACATCTACACAATCAAGGTCTGAGGCATTATATGAAATAACACAAGGTTATTTAAGCTCCGTTAATTTACAAAATCCACCCAGTCCTGCGGTAATACAAAATGATTTATTAAGTCTTATAGATATGAATTTTGATTTAGTAAACTCTATTAAACCTAAAGGCAAAAAATGGAAGAGTGTAGATGCTCTTGAGCCTTTTCAGATTGCAATGATAGTTGCTTATTTATATGACGTAGTTGCAATTGCATCAGCAGGTCTTACATCGGAATCTGATTATGATTTAATAGGTGTTTATCAAGTACACGGTCCAAAAAAAGGCATTTATCTAACAGAAGACAGAGCGTTAAGAATTTTGTTCAGAGAGTTTAATCGTTCTCTTACAACAAGACAATTGGACGAGATTAAAGCTGTATTACGAGATATTGTACCAAGAGTATTGCCTACAAGACAAAAGAATCTGGTGGCTGTAAATAACGGAATTTTTGATTATGATACAAAACAATTATTGGATTTTTCACCGGATTATATCTTTACGACTAAATCAAGTGTAAATTATAATCCGAACGCAACAAATATAATTATACATAACAATAACGATAATACAGACTGGGATGTTGAATCATGGATAAATGATTTAACGGATGACCCTGAAGTTGTAAATGTCTTATGGGAAATGATAGGAGCGGTTATACGTCCGAATGTACCATGGAATATTTCAGCTTGGCTTTTTAGTGAAAAGGGCAACAACGGTAAGGGTACGTATTGTGAGCTTGTCCGTGCCATTATAGGCGAGGGAAATTACGCATCTATATCTTTGTCGGATTTTTCAAAAGAATTTATGCTTGAACCTTTAACACATTCTTCAGCTATTATTGTTGATGAAAATGACGTGGGTACATATATAGATAAAGCTGCGAACTTAAAGGCAGTAATTACAGGAGATACAATCCAAATAAACAGAAAGTTTAAACAGCCGATTGCTTATCAGTTTAAAGGCTTTATGATACAGTGCTTAAACGAAATGCCTCGTACAAAAGATAAGTCTGATTCATTTTTCAGACGACAGTTATTTATTCCGTTTCAGAAGTGTTTTACAGGTCATGAACGTAAATATATTAAGACTGATTATTTACATAGAACAGAAGTACTGGAATATGTATTACAAAAAGTTTTAAATATGAATTATTATAATTTGACTGTTCCTGAATCTTGTAAAATTGCTCAGGCAGAATACAAAGAATATAATGACCCTGTTAGGCAATTTATGGCTGAAATGTTTAGTGAATTTGTGTGGGATTTATTGCCGTTTTCATTTTTGCATGACTTATATGTAGCATGGTATAAACGTAATTATTCAAGTGAGAAACCACAATCAGCCGCATCTCTTGCTAAAGATATATTAAATATATTACCTGAATATCCGGAATGGGAATGTAAAGGTAAAGATATTAAAGTTCGTGTGGGAAATATGATGGATAAACCTGAATATTTAATAGATGAATATAATCTTGATAAGTGGTTTAACCCAAGATACAGAAATTCACAAGATAGAAGCAGAGCGTGTATACCTGCACCTGCACCATCATATAGAGGTCTTATTAGAAATAATGTTATAGCATCTCAAAATGATGATAATGATACAGAAAATATCATTTCAACATAATGATTAAAAATAGATATTACTTATAAATATAATCATTTATAGACATAATCATTATAAAGTGTTGTTTTGAAATAGCACATAATGTTATGACACAAATTTAATATAAAATCATTTAAAGCACTCATAGTTATTTACTTGAGTGCTTTTTTAGTGTGTCATTGTAATTTTTAATTTCAAACTCGGTACATTTAAACACCGATAAAATCCGATTAAAAGTCATTTTGTACCGAGTTTGTATGTCGTGTACCGAGTTACTCGGTACATTTAAACACCGATAAAATCCGATTAAAAGTCATTTTGTACCGTTGTACCGTATAAATTTAAGTCAATTTAGGGAATTTTTTATTAGGTTGTCCTAACTATATGTGTATTTTTAATTTTATATATAAGGATTTGTTTAAACTCGGTACAACGGTACAAAACAAGTTATAGCCCTATTTTTCCGTATAATAAACGTACCGTATTGCAATTTTTTAAATTTCAAACTCGGTACAAAACAGGTTATAGCCATATTTCTTCGTATAATGAGTGTACCGGATTGATGATTTTTTTGGGTGTATTTTTTTGAGTGTAAAAATTAGGCATTGAATTTATACTCGCATTTTTTTCCAGTATAATAAATGTACCGAGTTTGTTTTTTTAAACTCGGTACAAATTTTTTTAATTTTATAGTGTATTATAAAAAAAGTTTATTAGAAAGTGTGTGTAAAAAGTGGTACAGTGGTACAAAAATAGGTTATAGCCCTATTTTTTTCCGTATAATAGATGTACCACTTTGTATTTTTTTTGATGATTTTTAAAAAGTGGTACAAAATGTATTTTAGCCATATTTTTATTGTAACTTTGGAGTACCACTTTGCTTAAATGTTAGGTGTATGTTTGGATTGAAAATTATAACATTAAATTTATATTCGGATTTCTTCGTATAATAAATGTACCGAGTTTGTTTTTTTCAAACTCGGTACAATAATTTAAAACGCTATTTCATATAATTTTTTTGCATTAATTCTTTTTGTATCATATTCTGATAAATCCAAAAGGGGTTTATCATTATCGTTTTTTTCTGTTGTTTAACATTGTCATATACAATCTTTTTTTAATAATATCTTTGTCTGTATTAATTACAGAACTGAATTGTATATAGTCAATTTGATTGACTAATTCGATATTATTATTAATGTTTATAGTTTTCAGACTGTATAATATTTGTACCTGCTGATTTTTTTCTTTAAATATTGATATGGACCTAGTCCTTTAATATTTTTTTAGAAATCAATCCTGATAGCATAATATGAACATCACTGTCATTTGGTTTTACTGTTATTGTTACGTGTTTTTGAATTATCTTTATTTAGTTTGATATATGGTTCGTATATTAAGATACCCTGTTATTATAAACATATTATTTTTTTATTTATATTCATGTGTAATCCTTTTCTTGTATGATTTATAGCCTCTAAAATGCCCGTAGACGCATTTAAATCTAAAAATACGTATCAAGTATAGGGTAATGCATTAAATTTGATTCTAGGGCATTTAAATGATGTTTAAACATATATTCGTTTGTATCTTTGATAGTTAGTATCAAAAATTTCTCTCGTTAGTGCATTTACGGGATTATACTAAGTTTTTGTATAATGATTTATCATTATTTGACGCAATAATTTAGACTTGAATTAATTGGTAAATCAGAGTATTATATAGTTATGTATTCACTATGCGTCAATGTTGCGTCAAAGTAAATTAATATATTTAGAAATGGAGAAAAAATATATATGGCAAAACAAGTAAAAACAGTTACAGGTCCTAATTATCATAGATTAACTGTAAGACTTACAGAGAAAGACTTTGAGAGGCTTGAATACTGGTCAAGTAAGATTAATACAAGTATTAACGAGTTCATACCCATTATACTTGACAGATGGATAGCAATCGAGAACGGCAATTATGAATTATCTACGTTAGAGCAAAGCGATTAAATCAGTTAATTGACGTGGTAAAAGGACTGTCAATAGATATTCAGAACCAAGGTAGAATTATGAGTGCAGGCTTCGAGAGTTTAACACAGCTTACAAAAGGTGATAACTATTTGTTTGACAGTTATGAAGACGGCGAGTTTTAAAATAATAAATTTAGAGAGGGGAATGATTTATGCCTGAAAATCAAAATTCTATGGATAAAGCATTAATTGCTTTATCTCAAAAAAAGGCAGCACAGGCTGAACAGGAAAAGCAATTAAATAAAAAGCCGGCTCAAACAGGTATGGATATCATGAACGCAAAGCCTGCTGTTACAAATCCTGATTTAAAAGATGTTGCTAAAAAGCCTGTGATAGATTCATCTATTAGAAATATGGTTGAGCCTGCATTAACACAAAATCAATTAACACAGAATACATCAAATAATACGCAAGTACGAGAACCTGTAAATCCTGTTATACAATCTCAACCTGTAGCACAGCCAAGACCGGTTGTGACACAACCTGTTAATCAAAGGCAATATACTAAAGCTGAAGAGATTATAGATATTCCGGATAATAATAGTAAATCTCAGGATGTAAATCATGATGAGCTTGCAAAGATTGCAGATGATGCATTAAATAATAAAAATATTAAACGTTCTGTAGTATCAAATAAGCCTACAGGTAGACCTGTATCTGAATCAACTAAAAGTTTGCAAAACGCATCCAGAGTATCAGAAGATTTTGCGTTATCGTTTTATGATGCTGATAAGAAATCCACGATAAAAGATTTTCCGAAAGCAATGCTTTATTTTATCGAGCTTGAGCTTAAATCTGTAGGATTACATGATATTAAGCAGACAGATATGGTTGTGGGATGGCTGGCATCTAAATTAGATGCTGTTACACTTAAAAAAATGGCTATTGCTTTAACCGATTCGCAGCTTCGAATAGTCAAAGCTTTACATCATAATGCTTTATATTCCGATACAGAAAAATTAAATAATATCGAAAGGCAGTTGCAAAATTTAGATAAAAAAATGGATTCAATACGATTATTAGATGCGTATACATTTATGGATAGAGCAGGTTGGATAAGAAATAATGCGACAAGTCCAAGTCGTATTGAATTTGATTATTCAGGTCCGATAGGCGGTATTGCAGACATAATTAAAAAAGCTGATGATTCTGTTTTGAAATTACGTATGGATTTACAGAGAAAGACAGGGAGAGCTATTGAATGATAAATAAAAATAATAAAACAAAAGATTTATGGATGTATATTGCTTTAACGACATCTGTATTTGTATTTATGTTAATGTTATTATCGGGGTCGGCACTCTTAAACGATGGTTTATGGCATATGGCAATGGGTCGCTATATATTCGAAAATAAAACTATACCTGATTATGCAATCGGAGCTTGGGGTGGTGAAAGCCTGCCATGGATTGCTCAAGAATGGCTGTATCAGTTGTTATTATATATTTTATGTCATAACAACATGAAAATAGCGTTTATATTAACGTATTTAATTTTTTATTTTGTGTTTATGTGTATCGGAATTTTTAATAGATTGCATGAGAACATAACAACAAAGTTATTTGGTTTGAGCATATTTATATTTACGATTATAATAATGTTTTTAGGATTTATGCAGCCAAGACCTCAATCGGTAAGCATGATGTTTTTTTAGTGTTTTTATATATTAATGTTAAAACAGTATTTGTTTGAGAATAAATCCAATAATAAACATTTGATATATATGTTTATACTTGGTATATTTTGGTCAAATATGCACACCGGAACTGCAATACTTGGTTATTTGATTCCGATTGGATTGTTATTTGGCTATTTTTTATCAGATAAATTTAAGTTTATCAAAAATAAGTTTGATATAACACATCCTGATGATATAAATAATAGACTCAGTCTTGCAGGGCTTGTAATGCTTATTTCTGTATTTTGTACACCACACGGCATTAAAGGGTTTATGTATCCGATACAATCAATGAATGATTCATTGATGCTTGTATTAATTAAAGAATGGAAATCTCCGAATTTTAATGATGTATCAGGACTTTTGTTATTTTGGGTGCCGTTTTTAGGGGTTATTATTTGGCTTATATTTGAAAAAGTCTAAAAAAATCAAATATTATGATATTTTGATATTAGCCTTGTTTTTATTATTAACATTAAAGCATATTCGTATGGCAATATATTTATTAGCTGTTATTGCTTTAATTATCCCAAAATATTGTGCTTTAAATAAGCCTGTAGATATTAAGTTTAATGTTATTATATTTAAAATCATGACTTGTATTTTTGTTTTAGTTATGGCATTTTTTTATGAATTTGATTAACTTTAAATCCGAAGGCTTAACGGAAAATGCATTTTTTAATCAGGTAAAAGAATATGCAGGTGAGAGACCGTATAATTATTATGATTTAGGTTCGATTATGCAGTATCATCAAATACCTGTATTTGTAGATGCAAGGTATGACCCTTTTTCTAAACAAAGAATGCCTGATATTTATAGATTACAAACACTTGATTCTACATCAAATCAGATGCAGGAAATTATGGATAAATATAATTTTACGTCTATTATAGATATACGTGATTCTAATGTATTGTTATGGGCATCAAGACATGGCTTTAAAAAACAGGCTGAGTTTGATACAGGTGTAATTACTAAAAATCAAGTCGGTGATAAGACTGATATAATATATGAACTATGGATTAAATCTAATTAAAATTAGTGATTTATATGGATATATGTTGATATATTATTTTGATAATGTTATAATTATTATATGAATCAAGAAAGGAAATATAAAACAAATGTCAAAATATGATTTAGGAATATTGTGTGAGAAGCCATCTCAAGCAAGAAATTTTGCAAAAGCATTAGGCGGTATGACAGGCACATTCGATAATTTATCATATATTATTGTACCTGCAAGAGGACATTTATATGAGTTTAAAGACCCTGAAAAACAGGTTTCAAGTGCTTTGCAAGTGCTTATAAATCTTGGGATTTAAAGAATCTTCCATGGAATGAAAAAGACTTTTCATGGGAAAAAGAACCGAAAGAAGATACGGCTCAAACTCTTAAAACAATAAAAGATGCATTAAAAGATTGTGAGGCTTGGGTTATTGCGACAGATGATGACCCGACAGGAGAGGGTGAAGCAATCGCATGGGAGATTTTTGATGCATTGCCATTTAAGCCGAAATCGTATTATAGATTTTATTTTGATGATGAATCCGAGAAGTCTATACAAAAAGCGTTTAAAAATAAAAAGCCGATACAATCTATGTCAACAGATATGGATTATGTTAAAGCAGATTATCGTTCTAAATGGGATTTCTTGTCTATGCAGTGGACAAGAATAGCAAGCAAAAACGGTAATGGTGTTGCTGTACTTAGACAGGGACGACTTAAGTCTGCAATGGTCTTAATAGTCGGTTTGCAGCTTGATGCCATTAAGAATTATAAGGCTGTGCCTTTTTATCAAAATAGATTCAGAGACGAAAATAATATTGTTTATATTAATCCTGATGAACCTGTTTTTCCGGATAAAGCACAAGTGCCGAATTCTTATACGGATTCTGCCGTTATTATAGATTCAAAGACACTTAAGACTACAGCTCCGAAAAAACTTTTGGATTTGGCTTCGTTATCTGCAATATTAGCACCTATGGGTCATAGTGCAGATGAAGTTTTAAAGACTTATCAAAAGATGTATGAGGCTCAAGTTGTTTCTTATCCAAGAACTGAAGATAAGTGTATTACACCTGAGCAGTTTAATGATTTGTTGCCACATATAGATAATATAGCAGCTGTTGTAGGTGTTGATACAAGTCTTTTAACACATAGAACACCAAGAAATACACATGTAAAGACAGGAATGGCTCACGGTGCAAACAGACCGGGACTTAATGTACCGCCGAATTTAGCTTCACTTACTCAGTATGGTACAGCCGGACCTGATATTTATAATATTCTTGCAAAGAATTATCTTGCAATGCTTGCCGAAGATTACGAGTATGAATCTCAAAAAGGGCATCTTGAAAAGTATCCTGCATTTGTCGGCTCTGCTTCTGTTCCTAAAAAGATGGGTTGGAAACTTGTGTTTTCAGATGTTGATGATACACTTGAAGATGATTCGGATAAAGGATTAGGCACAATGGCAAGTCCGTTTATTCATGAGGGATTGCCGCCAAAACCTGTGGCTCCGACTATGAAATGGCTTATGAAGCAGCTTGAAAAGCATGATGTTGGAACAGGTGCAACAAGAACCAGCATTTATGCTGATGTAACTAATGCAAAGGCTAAGTATCCATTATTGATAGAAAAAAGAGGTAAGCTTTCTATGAGTGAATTCGGAGAAATGAGTTATTTGTTACTTCCTAATACTCATATCGGAAATCTTGATATTACTGTATCTTTAATGTCGGATATGAAAGCTATAGCAAAGGGCGAGGCAAATCCTGATGAATTGCTTGCTAAAGTCAAACAGCTTATTTTAGATGATATAGATACTATGGCAAAAAACGGTGAGGCTATGCGTAGTAAACTTGGTATTACATTAAAGCAACCTGTTCAGACTAATCCTGATGATTATTATGCTTGCACTTGGAATAATAAGCCTGCAAAATTTAAGAGAATATGGTCTGATTATAAGTTCAGTGATGAAGAGTGCAAAGCATTGGCAAATGGTGATACAATAGAAATACAAGCTGTATCGGCTAAGACCGGTAATCCGTTTAAATGTAAGGGCAAACTTGAAGTTCAGACTTATAATGGTCGTAAATTTTTAGGATTTAAGATGCAGATTGATTTTCCTGAGAAGTGGTGTGAACATAGATTTACTGATGATGAAAGAGAAAAGCTTTTGGCAGGGAAATCTATAATTATAACAGACGCTGTTTCAGCTAAATCAGGTAATAAGTTTTCTTGTACACTTAAATATAAATCAGGAAAATTTGAGCCGACATTTAATAAAAAATAAAATAAGATAACATAAGAGAGGATATTTAACATGGCAGATTCAAAAGAAAGATACGAGGGTACTTGGAATAACAAATCCGTAAAATTCACAAGAAGTTTTTCTGGATATAGATTTAGTGATGCTGAATGTGAAGCCTTATGTAACGGTGAAACAATAACAGTTAATGCAGTATCAGCAAAAACAGGCAATAAATTTAGTTGTAAGGGTAAGTTACAGGAGCAAAGCTTTATTAATTCAGAGGGTAAAGAAATTAAATACGTAGGATTTAAAGCAGCCTTTGAAGACGGTGTTCCAAAAAAGTGGTGTGAACATATCTTTACTGATGATGAGCGTACTTTATTAGAGATGGGTAAAGAGGTTTACATCGAAGGCTTTGTTTCTAAAAAGGGCAATGTCTTTAGTGCGAAAGTCAAGTATGACACAAGAGAAGACGGCACAAAGGGAATTATTCCGATATTTGAATAAATAATTATTACAAAAATGTCACTGGTAAATTTATCAGTGATATTTTTTGATATATAGTTTTCACATATATTCTTATTGATATATGAGCATTTTATTGTTATAATAGCATTAAAAATATAAGATATATAATATATGAAAGGGCTATTATTATATGGCGGCAAAGCAAGTTTATAAAATTCCGTATGGACTTAATGAGTCATATGCGGATATGAATATCTCGCTTAATACCAGAGACGGTTCAATTGGTCGAGTTTTTCCTGTAAAAGTTTTAATAATTTACTTAATGAGTATAATGGGAATATTTTATTTACTCATGAATACTTTTATAGGTACAATGTCAAACATTCCTCAAAAAGTATTATTTGTAATTTTATGGTTCGGATTAACATTTTTACTTGCAGGGTCTGATACAACGCAACGTATGAATGTTGAGCTTGTACCTGTATTATTTAATTATTTACCTAAACAGTCACGTTATATTTATACAAGAACCGGTCGAAATATTACGGCGTTTTGGAATCTTGTAGGCATAGAAGCAATTTATGATGACGGTCTTGTTGAGTTTTTTGACGGAACATTCGGTTATTGGTATAGAGTCGTAGGAAGTGCATCTATTTTGTTGTTTGATGCGGATAGAGACGCTATTATTGAGCGAGTGGATAACTTTTTTATGAAGTGGCATTCTGATTCAGAAATTATGTTTTTAACTAATAAAGAATCTCAAAAAGTATATAATCAGGTTGCAAATCTTCAGAAGAGATATGATAATTTAAAAAGTTCTGATAAAGATTTGCGTAATATAGCCGAAGAGCAGTTTAGAATTTTACGAGATTACGTTGGTAAAGAATTTAAATCTATACATCAATACATGCTTATAAAATCTCCAAATAAAGAGGCATTAAATATTGCAAATAATATCGTACAATCTGAATATGAGAATTCGGCACTTATGATAAAGCAATGTGTGCCTCTTGAATATCAAGACGTAATTGATGTATATAAGAATATTTATCAAAAGAATGTATAATATAAATAACATAAGAAAGGATATATAAATGGCTTTTTGGAATAAAAAAAGAATCAAAAAGAAGAAAAGGCTTTACGTAAACAACGTGAGAAACGTAAGGTTAATTCTAAAAATTATCCGTTTTTAGATGAAATCAGACCGAGAGAAAAATACGTTTTTCATTCTGATTATTTTGATATAGATAATCAGGTTGGTTGTATTTTATCTTTCTTTCATAAAGAGGGTGCAACCGATAATTTCGGGTCATTTTGGGGTATAAACAGAATTCCATCAGGATTATCCGATAAAGTATCTATTGTTTCTATAGAACAGATATCTAAAATGACCGAAGGATGGCTTCAGCAAAATCAGACAAGGGCTGAGGGTGTTGCAAGTATTAACGAAAACGAGCAGAATCGTTCGGGTACATCTACATCTAAGAATAAGGCTTCTCGTAAAAGTCAAGATTTTCAAATCATTGCACAGGAATTGCAAAACGGTGCTGCATATCTAAATGTGCATTGGAGACTTTTAGTTAAAGCACCTACACTTGATGATTTGGATTATGCAGTTAATCAAATCGAGCGTATGTATATAGATAGATTTGGTACACTTGAAGCTGCACCGTATGCCGGAAATCAAAGATTGGAACTTGCTACATTATTTGCGAAAAACGCAAAAAAAGTCGGTAGAGGATATTACTTTACATCAACGGAGCTTGCAGGTTCGTATTCACTTGTAACACATGGAATGGAAGATGCTGCCGGAGAGTATGTCGGCTACATGGTTGGTGATGTAAATAATTCAGCCGTATTATTTGATGTAGACGGTTTTGACCATCATTCTGTAATAGTAAACGAAAAATTTCATCAGAAGTTAAACCGTGTCCATTTATCGGATATGTGGGGTTCAAAGATATCTCAGTCTGCTATGCTTAATAATCATAGGGTTGTACATATTTTAATGGACGGAGTTAACATGGATGATATAGGACCTAAATTTGAGTCTTTAACATATAAGCTTGATATGCATGAGGGTGCTGTAAATATGTTTGAAATGTTTGGTGATGTTGGAGACGAACTTTCTATATTTGCATCACAAATGCAAAAACTTATTTTAATGGCTCAACAGGCATATGATGCAGGGGATGATAATAAAGCTATTATTGCAGGTTCTCTTGAAGAAATAGTAACTAAGTTTTATACAGATAGACGTATGTGGCATGAAAATGCAAAAGAAAATAGAGATAAGCTTAGAGTTGTAAATATTCCACATGACGAGATACCTATGCTTAGAGAATTCGTAGGATATCTGGACACGGCATACAAAAAAATCGTAGCCTCATCAGCAAGAGATGAAAATAAGCTTAAAGCTGTGTCTGTATTAAGACTCACTTTTAAAAATTTATTATCAAATAACGGTGATTTATTTGATATGATAACATCTGATGCTATTGACGGAGCAAAGACCGGACAAAGAGTATTATATGATTTTGGCGGACTTATGCTTCGTGGTAAGGGTGTTGCTATGGCACAGCTTGTAAATATCATCGGTTTTGCTGTCGGTAATTTAGGAGCAGGTGATGTTGTTATTATCCATGGTACAGATTTAATTGATGATGCTGTTAAGCTTATATTGATACACAATTTTCACATTTATTCGAAAAAGGTGGAAGAGTTGTGTATATCTATAATGATACAGATAAGATGCTTAGTGATAAATCATTTTGTCATTTTGATAAAGCCAATTATACGATTTTTGGCAATATGACAGAGACAACCGTTATTCTTTATCAAAAAGAGTTGGGTCAAGATATTCCACCGGATTTATCGAGACTTATCACTAATAAGTCAGATTTAATCTGTTATATCAGACGAGGTTTTGATAACGTAGTGTTTAAACAAGACCTTGCTCTTGGAATATCGTCTAATAAAGCAGACGGTTCAAGGTCATTAAAAAGAAGAAAAAGGGGTTAGTGATATGGGTGCAATAATTAAATATAAGTTATATCGTTTAATATTTGCATTTTCTTTTATGTTTTGTACTATCATACCGAGTATGCCCGTATATGCAACTGGTACATCTACAGTAGGTTCATCTACTACAGGTGACAGCAGTTCTATCGGAACTTCGTTATATGATGTATCTACGGCATTGACTGCATATGTAAATAATGTAGTCGGTGCAAACTCAAATGATAAACATAATAATAATAAAATAGAAAATGTAATTAATGCAGGAAATGCGGGTGGACTTGTAGGCTATGGCGATAAATCTCAAAATTTTGAGTCATTTGTTACTGCAAATACTACGTATGGAGCGTCTTCATCTACATATGATGCATGGCAGGGGATTATAAATATTAATCCGGATTTAGCATATCAATATGTGAGATATGGTCGTACACTTGCAGATGCAGGTCTCGATGAAACAGGAGCACCTACACTTGATATGTTGCGACAAATATCAGGTTGGGTGACATTGATTATATATGCATTATCACAATCTATTCCATTTATTTGGTTTTGCAATAAAAATGCTTAAAGTGTTTAATCCGTTTGCGTTACTTGGAAATGTAGGGTTTGGAATTGCTCATACTGCATTTTCAAGTGCTGCTGATGCTGCTAGAGATGCTAATCCGACTATTTATAATATTATGAATACATCTGACGGATTAGTGAATTTTGTAAGCGGTCTTTTCGGTATGATAATGAATTTATCTTGGACAATTGTCGTACCTGCACTTACAGCTGTTATGGCAATGAATATATTATTGCTTAGAATGCAACCGAGTTCTCAGATAGTATTATTTATAAAACGAGTAGTATTTATCGGAATCGGTGTTCCGATAGCAGCTGTGTTATATACATCAACTTTAAATAATATGGGTGAGATTTTAACTAAAGATACACCATCAACAAGACTTGTTGTTGCAAGTTTTATTGATTTTGAAAGTTGGGTGGATACGTCAAGACTTAGTCCTGTTGCCCCGAATGCGTTAATCGAATCTTCTCCAAAAGGTGTTGACGGAGCGACCAATGATGGTGGGGCTGCATCTGCAAGAATGTTAAAGCAACTCAGAAAAACAACGCTTGCATTAAATAAAATTAATAATACAGGTTTTTCAGGACTTTCTGATTTTACAGGTTCTGATGCACATAATTCTATTACAGGTGGAATTTGGAATACAGGGTCAAGAGGTCAAGGATTTGGTGGAGCAGAAGCAGAATTAGACAGTGATAAACCTAGTGAAGCTGTATTTGGTTTATTAAACAGATATACAAAGGGTTCATTTTATAGTGCTGCTGCATGGTCTACAAAGATGGGTAAGTATTTAATCTCGACCGGTCAGCTTGGTTATAACGGCGATAATGCTCAAAATACGGCAAATGCAATGTTTGCATCAACTGATGAAGCATCAGACTGGATGGATAGAGAACAGCTTGATAACTCTGCAATCTGGGCAAAGGGCAGAACAACAAATATACAGTGGGCTGACCAGCCTGTAAATATATTTGCAAACGGTTTGTTAACCGGAAATGTGGACACAAACGGAGTTATGACTTGGACAAATGGTGGACTCTCATCACTTGCTATGTATAATTATTTATCTACAAGTTTTGAACCGACATCGTTAGTTACGTATTCGACTGCAAACTCTGTATCCGAGCATACAATGTTACAGCATTTTAACGTAGGTATTATAGGTTCAGGTGTACTTAAGCTTTATATTGGGCAAATATGATAGTTTGTATCGGAGTTTTAGCTTTGATTGGATTATCTTATTCACTTGGAATGGCAATATCAAATATTAAAAGAGGTATTCAATTATTGCTTGCAATTCCTATGGCAACACTTGGCGTTTTAAAAGGAATTGCACAGGTACTTGTATATTTAGTGTTAATGATATGTGAAGTTATCGGAACGGCTTTTATGTATTCATTTATATCAGAACTTTTTATGGTGTTTGCTACTATGATAGAAGCGTTTGCAACGGATACAAGTATTACGGGTTATTCAAGTATTTTGTTTGCATCACAGTTTAAATTATTCGGTTTAACTGATGTGAATATAAATATAAGTTTAATGCTTATAATAGAAATATTATCAGTATTATGTATTTCAAATTTTGTTTTGAAATATAACAGAGCGTATTTTTATGGATACGAATATGTATGGAGACGAGTATATAGGTTATGTACTTTTAAAGAAATGTTGCCTGTATATGATAAATATATTTTAAATAACAAAAATACATATCCGTTTGATATGCCGGAATTTAATATAAATATTATGCTTAATCCTGTATTGCAGGCATTAATGCCTAATGAATATATAACAAGAAAGGTGGTTTGATATGATAAGATATTTGCTTGCAACTGCACTTTTTACAGGAAAAGCTGCACAGATTGCTGCGATGGCTATAGTAACACTGGCTCTTGCAGCATTTGGCAAGATTGCATTTGGTTTACGAAAAAATATTGTAGGTACTTTAAATGATGCCTCACAAAACGTCATAGATAAGTTTGTATTACCTAAAGAGGGTGCATCGTTTGCCGGTTCAGCATCTATGTCAGGTAGCGGTTCAGGTGGTGGTCCTAATTTAAGTAATATGGCAACAGGAGCAAGTCATACTGTGAATTCAGCAGCAAATACTATGAATTCGTTAAATAGAGCAGGAGCATTACTTGCAGGCGGTGGAGCTGTTGCAGGTGGTGGTGGTATGCTTGCCGGAAAACTTGCAGGTTCAAAGAGCCGAAGTCGGAACAGGTTCAGGTGAGGCTGGTGTATCTGATATTTCGAATACAAGTAATATATCAAGTATTAATGCAACACAAGCCGGTTCTGAGCGTTCAGCTAATGCGTCTACATTTGGTACTACATCTGATAATATTAATGCTGTTATGGCAGGAACATCGGATGTATCTGATATTGATGCGAATGCAAATATTATGGGAGTTCGTGGTGACGCTGGAAGAATGGATATGCAAGCACGAGAATACGGAAAAGAACTTCTTGAGCAGGATTCGTTAGGTGCTGCAAGTAAGAATGTACAGGCTTCAGGTTTGGCTATGACTTTAGCAGGTGATAAGGCTATGTCTGAGGATAATACATTAAAATCGAAATCAGAAAATACTGAGAGTACATTTGCAAAGAATGTTAGTGCCGATACTTTTAATCCTAATAACACAAAATCAGATAAGATGTCAGGAGCTGCATCTAAGTTTGATGGTCAAGCTTTTGGTGTATCAAATAATAACGAGGCATCCTCTGTTAAGAATATTAATGCAGGTTCTGTATCAGGTATGTCCGGTGTAGCAACAGGTGCTATGAATTCGAATGTTACTTCAAATGGATTAAATAATAATTTACAGGATACAAAGAATGTTGCATCAGGATTAACATCAAATCAGACAACGACAATAGGAGCATCATCTAAGTTAGAAATATGCAATTAGCTGGTGTTCATGCAACTAATATGTCAAATAATGGTGTTAAAGATGCCGGAGCAAATGGTGTTAATGATGTTAAAGGTATAAGTAATATAAATCCTGCAACATCGGATAAGTTTAATACTATTAATAACTCTAAAACACTCAGTTCTGAAACTAATAAAAACGGAGTTATTGGAGCTGATAAATTTGGTTCTGATATTAGAGGTGTTGCTGGTTCTAACCAGACAAATAAAACAATGTCTATGGCAGGGGCTGCTTATGCAGTAAATTCAGCATCTGGTGCAAACCATGCACAAAATACAAATGCATTAGACAAACAAATGACAGGTGCTGCAAGTATTCGTAGTACAGCAAATGCTAATAATATGAATAGTAATATGTCATCTGATATGAGAGGAGTATCCGGTTCTGTTTCACCTATGACAGGATATAACTCTATGAGTAATATATCTAATTCTGTAAATACAGGTGCATCAAGTAAGACAAATGCAAATACTATGAATAATTCTATGAATGCTGATAAGGCTAATGCAGGAGCATCAAGTATTAGAAGTAGTGTTGGCGTAAACGGTACTGGAAATAATGTTAATGCTAATTCGCAGAATGCATTTAATAATACAGATACAAGAACCGTATCAGGTGCATCTAATAAATTTGGTATGAGTAATATGAACGGTGCATCAAATATAAATAGCAATGCTGGTGCTATGAATTCAAATAATATGAATGCATCTAATTCAAATAGAGTTTCAGGACCTATGTCATCAAATCGTTCTATGAATAGTGTTGTATCAAACAATAGTAATTCACAAATGCATCTAATATGGCATCTAATAATTTAGATACAAGAGCTGTCGGTTCAATGGGTGCATCAAGATTTGCAGGAATGAATGCAAATAATATGAATTCAAGTGCTTATACAGCAAATAATAAAAATGCTGCATCATCTGTTAATGCTCAAGCAAATGCTGGCAATATGAATTCTATTCGTAGCAATAACGCACATGCTTCAAATCAAGCCAATCAAAATGCATCTAATTCAAGTTCAGGTAATGTTTTAAGTAATACTGCAAGAACTATTGGAACAGGCGTTGGTGTTGGAGTGAGTGCAGCCGGAGCTGGAGCAAATGTTGGAGCTGTTAATTCAGCTATGATACATGCGAACGGAGTTGTAGGTGCAAGTGCTGTCGGACTTGGTGTAGGAAGAGCTGTTATGAATAATTCGATGGCAAATTCGGGTAATAAGTCTAATGACTTAACTAATTCAAAGAATAATGCTGTTAATTCAAATAATTCAAATCATGCATCAAGAATAAACGGTGCAGCAGGTGTTAATGCAAATGCTAATACACGTAATGTATCAGGTGTTGCATCAAATACTCGTGAAGCATCAAGCATGGAGATAAACGGTCATACATCTGCTGCTACCGGTGCATCAAGTCTTAATAGAGCTGAATTTGCAAATATTAATAATACTCGTAACGGTAATATTGGTGCATCAAATAATACATATAGAAATGGTGTATCCGGAAACGCTATGAATAGCCATTCAAGTAATACAAATAATTCAGGGGCTATGAACCATAGTTCAGGTGTTAATCATAATACATCTGGTATGACTGCAAATAATGCAAATAATGCATCAAATTATATGACAGCAAATAGCGGTTCTAATTCAGCAAGAAGTATAAACGTGAATAATTCCGGTGCATCAAGTTCAGCATTTAATGCAAATGGTAATTTACGTAATTCAAATATGGCAGGTGCTAATAACATGAATTCAAATAGAAGTATGAATAATGCAAATAATAATATGGCTAATAATTCAAATAATGCTTCTATGGCTGGTAATGTAAATACAGGTGCATCAAATAATCGCACAATGAATTCTGCATCTAATGTTAATAATATGGGTGTGAATTCTAATAACACAAGTACGAGAGGTGTTCAGACAGCATCGTTTGGTTCATCTAATAATGCAAATAATAATGCATCTAATAATTTAAATACAGCTAGAAATTCACAGAATATATCAGGACGTAACTCAGATAGAGCAGGTATGACCTCAGGTAATTATTCTAATAATGTATCGGGTAATTCTGCTATGAATTTAAATGCGGGTGTAAACACTCATACTGTATCCGGAATATCTGCAAATGGACAGTCTGTAATGACAAATAATGGTGCTATGTCAGCCGCGTATAATGCAAGAAATGTCGGTGCTGTGTCAAATAATGCATCAAGCTCTAATAATGCGTCTAATAATAATGCAAATACTGTATATAATAGTGCTGCATCTGGTAATGTTTCAGGTTCAGTAAATGGAGCTGCAAATAATAGAGCTAATGTTAATGTGACAGGTGCAAATAACCAAGCAGGTACTACACATAATACTTATGTAAATCAGACACAGCAAAAGTCTAAGCCTGAACATAAAAAGATAACGAATCTAAAAATAATTATCAGTCTACACTTAATAGACCTGCATCAGGTATTCAGACAAATGCGTCTGCAAAAAGTGTTAAGGGCGTTGGTGCAACCGATAGTGCTAAAAAAGAAGATAAGAGTGTTGGAGCAGCAGGTCGTACTATGAAAGAGCGTGGTGACAATACAGATAATAATGTGTATAGAAATAATAATTAAAAATAAAAATAATTTATGTGAGGTTTATTTCCCCACATAAATCAAGAAATTTTATCAAATTTTTTTTTGATTTAAGTATTGCATTATGTTAAATTCTTTTCTATAATATACACAGGATGAAATATAGCTGGATTTTTCCACTAATAATTTTGTCTGGTGTATATATACCAAATTGTTGGTGTGATTATGTTTTAGTTCGAACGAAAGGAGAAAGAAGCTCATGAACTTTTCATTATTTGCTGCAAACTGGTCATTAAATAACTTCTTGTCCAGATTGCAGACATCATTAGCATCATGGGGTGCAATGATTGTAATGATTATCGGTACAGTAATGGTTATTGCAGCAGCATATCATATTGCTAAGGGTCTTATGTCTCAGGGAAAGGGACAGACCAACTGGGCTATGACATTCTTGTTATTGCTTGTTGGTGGAGCATTCATGGCATCAGGTGGTTGGACATTATTGAATACCATGTCAAGTGGTTTCCAAGATACAATTAATACCCTTGGTGGATTTGCATTACCATTTATTAACTAAGATAAAGCAGCTTAATCCTACAGGAGATTCCTGTAGGATTTTTTTGTGTTTAAAATATTATATCTGTTGATATACAAGGCTTTTTTTGATATACTGATACTATAATTAATTGAGTTATAAAATTGAATTATAAGAAAGGAATAAATAGATTATGTTAAAGTTTTTTATGAATAAGCATCATTCTATCGAAAAGTTTGGTGTGATGTTAATAACTTTGAGCAGTCTGCTTATTTTATTGACAAGCACAATTGTTGTTAATAAGATTACAAGTGATAAAAAAAATTTAAAAACACGAGTAATGTACACAACTAAAGTGGCTTTTTCGCATAGTGCCGTATCTGGTGATGTAGTGTCTGTAATGTCAAGCACTGATAAAAAGAAGTCATTTATATTATTGCATATGGCAGATATGACATTGTTGCCTGCTGATGCAAATGATTATACAGTGTTTGTGACAGGTGCATCATCTAAGCAAAAAAAGCAAAAACTAAAATCCGGTGTTTCAGGTACGTTATATGTATTTGGTACAACAGGTTATTACGGTATTTATTTAATGAATAATGAGCCGTTTCCAAATCAGATACTTGATATAATTGTCCGAAATAACGAGGATGTATCAGGTTTAGAGAATGGCGTTGCAGATGTAACAGGGGTTGGTGCAGGCGGTTCGTTTAAAAAGTTTGACCAGATGCAGTTATATGTTAATCCGGGTGCAGATGGTGGACAAATTGCAAAATTCTTAGATGCACCTGAACTTGATATGTCAAAAATGTATAAAGAAGCTATTATTGTTCCACAGGAGCAAACAATTCATGGCTAAGCTTAATTCCGATTTGTTTAATATGTTTATTCAGCAAAGACTTATGAATAACTATGTTGAATCTTTAACATCGGGTCAAGCCGGAGCTGCTTTACAAGAGCCTGTAACTCCAAAATATATTGCAGGAGATGTATTAACTGCAAAATCTATTGACGGTATGACAATGCTTGAATGGTCTACATCACAAAACAGCTTTATAGAAGCCAATTCAAAAGAAGCAAAGCCTAAAACATATGATACCGGTACATATAATATGTATTTAAAAACCGAAGATGTTATTCCGGGCGGATTTAATTTTAATTGGCAGGAAAGAACAGTAGATGAGGGTTGGCTTGATGAACTTACAAACGGTTCATCACTTGACTCTTACTTCGAAAAAGTACAGGCTGATAAGGCGGCTGCATCCAGTGCAAGTACAGATAAACTTGTTTTGCCTGATGCGTGGTATTATAAAGACGGAACTGTTTTTAATTATATGACGATTAATCCTGATGACAAAGTAAGTACACAGCTTGCTACATCTATTAAGAATCTACAAACAGCGTGGGAAAGTTATTATAATTATAAACGTGAATATGAAACCGTTGATTTAAAGAATCTTTTGTATTTAGAGAGAGATTCAAGAACAATTGCAAATACATATACGCAGAATACTAAGGCTGACGGATTCAAAACTTATTAAATTTTAGATTGCCTCATTTATGAGATAGTGTTATAATATACTCATAAATGAGGCAAAATCATAAATAAAAAAAATTAAGAAAGGCAAATTTTTATGGTGATTTATGAAAAATATTAATTTTGAGTCTATTGCAAGAAAGATATCAACGAGAATGCCTATTGTAATTATTATTCTTGCAATTTTGATGACTTTGGTTCATACAGTAAAAACTGCATTGAAATATAATGCATTGGCAGGTAAATATAAAACAATTAAAGAACAAACGGCTGCAACTGATACAAATACGAAACCTGAGATGACAAATACGGTTTCGTATTCTACGGCAAAGGTCAGGGGAACTGAATTAGTTAATTTAGAAAATGAGTATGTTTCTTTTTCAAGTCAAATGAGTTTGGCTCAATCTGTTAAGCAAAAAGAAAATTTGCAGGCTCATTTAGATGATATTGCATCTAATATGAAAAAGTATTTAGATGCAAGTGATATATCTTATGCTTCTATGTGGTATCTTGGTGAGAATTCTCAAGGTGAATGGACGTGTAACACAAATTATGATTTTCCGGATGATAAAGAGATACAAGAAGTCTTATTGTTGCAGACAAATAAAGATGTATCACAGGTTAATGCATATGTAATTGCTGATTTTAATAGAAAAACAGGTATGTTTTCGAATTTTAAGGTTCATACAACTTATAGAGGTCTTGAATTTATTTTAGATGATAATAAGAATCTTGTAAATTCAGGAGCAGGTACACCTCAAACTTGGAATTTTGCATCATTGCCTGCAATTGTATGGGATGTAAATATTCGAGACGGTTTTTTATATAAAACATATAGTCCGCTAAATCGAGATATAATTGAATCAAATGAGACACAAACTGTCACACCGACAACAGAGGCTATGACTGAGGTTGCAACAACTTTATCTGATACAGAGCAATCTTTGCATGATGCATATAAGGCTGATGTAGCAGCAGAAGAATCTGAGTATAATAAGAAATATAAATAAATAAAATCAGAAAGGGTGTTATTTTATGGATAATAAAATAAAGCGTTGGGGTTTAAGTATTATTCTTGTGATTATAATGTTTATTGTATTGATAATCACATCTAATATAGTTAAGGCTCAAAACAACAAATTAAAAAATGCCGAGCAAAAGATTGCACAACTTCAGAATTCTCAAAAAGTAAATGAGGTATCTGAAAAAGAGCAAAACAAAGAAGTGAAGCAAAATATAAGTGGTCTTAATACAGCCAGAGTAAAAACGGATGATGCGATTATCACTGAGTTTTTGAATAAGTGTTTAAATTGGAATTCATATGCTGAATATAAAGCAGCATATAATACGATTTCACAAGAATATGCAAAATCTGTGACTTCAACATTTTTAAATACGTTTTTTCCGGACATCAAAGAAACACGTGATAATACGAATCCAATTGATTCTAAGGGATTAAATCTTAAATTCGAAAAACTTACAAGTCATGTGATTAATATCAGTTCTGTTGATGATGCATATACTTATTTCAGTGAAGTTAAGGTTACATCTGATACAAAGTATACTGATTCAAATAATGACAGCCATACTGTTTCGGGAGCAGGAACAATTGTATTGACTTATACGATTAATGGTGACGGTGTTTTATCGAATGTGTCGGCATATACTGTTGTAGAATAATAGAATAATATATTAAATATAAGAAGGGACTTATTTATTATGAAATTGTTTAAGAACTCTAATAGTAATATTAGTAATACACCAAAAACATCTGCTGTATTTACGGCAAAATTTATTGCAGTTTTTGCATTTGCTATGCTTTTGTTTTTCTGCTTTGCAGAGGTGATGACATTTGCTTCGTATGTTATACCGTTAATAACAGTATCTATGTATCAGTTATTTGAAAAGATACAAACCTCTGATGCAAATATCAATGCAAATGTGAGTCTTTATACCGTCATTTTTCCATCTTTGTTTTTAATTTTGGTCACAAGTCTTTTACACTATAGTGTGATTAAATATTTAATAAAAAGAGTGGCTAAATGGATGATGGGTGTATTGCGTCAGTGATTTTTTATTGCTAATATTTATTAAATATTATATAATGATAATAACTGATTTATGAGTACATTTAACTTAAGAAAGGAGCTTTGGCTTAATGAGCTTAAAATTAAAAGCATTTTTAGCTGACAATCACAAATCAAGATTGCAGCAGGCATATAAGCAAAATGCAAATATCATGGTACTCAATGATGTACCGTGTGAAATGAAATTTGTATCAAATGACGGGTGGCTTGAGCATGAAAGCGAACAACATCAATTTTTGCCGGTATTTCATATCAAAGGCAATGTTTTTGAATTACATGGAAATTTTCCATATAATGTTTCAACGCTTACATTTGATGAAGATACGATAAAACGTTTAGATAAAGATATTTTATATTTTTTGACTCCATCTGAGTTATCGCATTTAATAGAAACAGGAAAGTATTTTACTAAACATTTTAAATTACCTAAGGTATTAACCAATAATGCGTATGATTTTCCTGTTCGAGTGAATTTAACGATAATTAAACCTGATGACGAAGCAATATATAATTCAGCCAATTTTGTATTGGATAAAGAGAATTTGCCCGTTTTTTATGTGGAATTTGCAGGTACAGGTGTTAACAGAAAGCACGATAAGCTTTTGGATTATTATGGTATTGATTTTGATGCGGATTATGATATTTATGCAATGACTGCCGAATCATCAGGCTATACAGACCCACCTTTGATGAATTATATAGCTGAACCTGAATTCGAAAGCGAACAAATCAGGCAGCAAAAGAAAATGAATCTGCATATTATCTTAGTCCTGAGGAAGAAAATTCTCTTATTCGTGCTAAAGAAGTAGAGAGAGAAAAGACAGAACAGCATATTGAGTTTGCTGATGATTATCAATTCACAGACGAAGATATTTTGATTGCTGCTGCTGATAAGAATATCGAAAAGAGAGTTGAAGAAAGACTTGAAGAGAGACGTAAGGCTCTTGAAAACAACTCAAATTTGCAGCAAGATACATCTAAATCATCTGATGAATCTTATATTGATTCTCAGGTGACAAGTGATATTACTAATTTGCTTGCTGCTGTTACAGGTCAAACAATAACTAATCAAAAACCTGTTTTACAGCCTGATATAATAAATAATAAGTCTGCATCTTCTGAACTTGAGAATAAAAAGACTGAGCCGGATACACCTGAACAGATGGCAGAAATCAAAATGGATTTGAATCCATTAGAGAACGAAACAGTTAAGCAAGAGCAGAAAGAAAAAGCTGAAAATACAGCAGGTCTTGATAATCAGGAAAATGATTTGAATAAATTAGCTGATACACAGGGGGCAGATGTATCAGATACCAGATTACAAGCAAAAGTAGATGAAGCAAAGACTCGTGAAGCTGCAAAATCTGTTGCAATTGATATTCAGTCTGATATCAGTAAAACATCTGATGTGCAGTCAAAACCGAGAAAGGTTTCAGCAAAATTACAGGATATTGCTGACGAGGCAGATAGACAAGAGCAGATGCAAAATGATGATGCATCGTATGATTAATTTTCATAAATACGCTCCCGGTATGATTACTGTGGAGCGTATTTTTTAATATTTAGGGAAATATATATATAATACGAAAGGATTAGTTGATTATGGGTCCTAATAATAAAAACAGGTCTCGCAAGCAATACATTAGATATAGATTGCAAATTTTAAGAGATTGTGAGATAGAACTTCCGTCACAAGAAATTATTAATAAAATGCTTGACGAGAAAAAAATATGTCTGAAATAGAAGTGGATAATATTTTTTTCTTGGGATTGTATTAAAGTCTAAGAATAGGTGATTATATGAGTTTAAAAGATTCTATTGTAATTAAAAATAGATTTACATATAAGACCGGTTCAGGTGGTGGTACAAGAGGTGCTACACCGGGAGAGTTTGTATTAAGATATATGTCAAGACCTCTTGCGACAGAAAATATTACACCAACTAAACTTAAAGAAGAGGATACATATATTACAAAATATATGGCAAGAGAAGAAGCGTCTGAAACTCTTGATAATATACCTGAAATGAAAGTAAGTATGCGTAAGTCTCAAAAAAAAAGGTGGTGTTGCGTTTGGTTATGGTGACGTAGCCTTATCAAACGAGAAACTTTTAGACGTAAGCAAAGATATTCAAAATGCGTTTGAAAACGGTCATACCGTAATGGAAACTGTGTTATCTTTTAGAGAAGAATATTTAAAGGAACATGGTATTATAAACGATGATTTTGAACTTGAAGAAGAGGGAGATTATCGTGGAAACATTGACCAGTTAAAGTTAAGACTTGCCATTATGAACGGATTGGATAGATTAGGTCGTTCATATGATAATTTAAATTACGTAGGTGTAATTCAGGTTGATACAAGGCACGTTCATTGCCATCTTGCTATGGTTGATAAGGGTAAAGGTACTCTTATGTATGATGGTACTCAGAAAGGAAAGTTTTCTGATAAACAGATGATGCAACTTCGTAGGGGTATTGACTTATATTTAGATGAAAAACAGACAGTTAAAATGATGTCTTCGTCTGTAATGTATGATAAACAAAATGCTTTAGGCTTTATTAAAAAGTTTACGTTTAAAACTTTGGCACAACAAGGAAAACCTCAATTTTTGATTGCCTGTCTTCCTGAAGATAGAAATTTGTGGCGAGCATCCAGTAATCGCAAGGAAATGAAAAAAGCAAATGCTATTGTACGAGAATTTGTTACTGAGGTTTTAAGTGATGAAAATTCAGGTTATACAGATGCTCGTTTGAGCATAGAAAAATATGCAAATTATCGCCGTAAAAATGAGGATTTATCGTTATCAGAGTATCAAAAGCTTATACGTAACGGTGAAGAGGGCATTATTACTGATTGTATGAATGGTGTATATAGTGTCTTAAAACGTATTCCAAAAGAGGAACTTAAAATAGAGACGCCGTTTTTAGATGTTATGGCAATGGATTATGATTCTATGGCGTATGAATCTATTGTAACAAAAGACCCAATGATTGAGTTTGGTTTTAAGTTACGTTCTTATTCTTCAAGGCTTGACCATCATAAAAGGAATTATCATAAATTTGATGATTTGTATAAAGCATATGAAGATACGAAGAATAAACAAGCCGGTTCTGAGGACCTTGCTGCATTTTGTAGATTTGAAGCGGATTACAATGCTATGCTTATGGTGAAATATCAATATTTCTTATCGTTTTTGCCACCGGATGAAGATATACAAACACAGTTTAGAGATTTAATAGATAAAAAGTCTAAATTAAAAGATTTAACAAATATGCGTAATGACCCTGCATTTAAGAAATTTAAAAACGAAGATGTTGCAGAAGCATATGGTGCATCGGTTTATAATCAACGAGGTGGAAGTCGTCTTGTAAAAGGACAAGAAGATATTATAGATGCTCGTATAGATAGATTTAGTGAGAGCATCAAAAAAGACGAAGAAAAGTTTATATCTGTCTTACGAGATAATGGATTTGATTATGATGGGCGTGGCATCACTCGTAAAAAAATGTATGCATTTGATGATGTTAAAGCATTGGATTTGCATCATTTAGGTTACGATTTTCCATATGATGCCAGAATTTCAAATAATAATATAAATAAATTTGCAGACATTGCAAATGAAAGATATGATTTATTTTTAAAAGCCCGTGAATATATGATAAAAACAAATCAGCCTGTATCAGAGCTTCCTGAATCAGATATTATGTTTATGAAAGATTATGCTGATAAACTCAGAGTATCACCGTCATTAAATCAAAATACAGGTGAATCCGGTCAAAAACATAGACATAGAACAGTTGCTTTAGGTAAAGATTATAGCATAGATATGAAGAGCATTATCAGTTCAACTGTTAAATCAATACAGTTTGATGATAGTGAAATGGATTAATATATCATATTTTTAGTTGATATATGAGCATTTTTCTTGATATAATATTTATAGTTATATAATTAATGTTTTTTTATTAATTAGCATAATCCAGTTTTGCATGATACAATAAAAACATTGATATTTGAGGATAAATGGTGTATTATTTATTTAATGATATACAGAAAGGAATTGATATATGGCTTCCATTTTTGGAGATTATATAAATTTGGATGTACCTGTTGATACAAATACTGTTGAGAATTTAACAGATAAGTATTCAGAGCTTGTTGCATTACAAAAAGATGCAATGGGTAATCAGTTATATCCATCATTATCTTTATATACAACGCCTGTAAAAAAGGCGGAGCGACCTATTGTGGGTCGTGAAAAAGAAATGGATTCTGTTCTTGCGGCTATGATGAGAGCCGAACTTTGTAATGTTATGCTTTTAGCAGAAGCAGGTACAGGTAAGACAGCATTAGTACAGGGAACAATGATTCATGATGCCGGACGACTTTATCTTGAAGTAAATTTATCAAAGATGATTGCTGATTTAACGGACCCAAATCAAATGGCTGATAAATTAAAGATGCTTTTCTCAGAAACGCAGGCATTTCGTGAATCGCAAAACATTGAGATTGTACTATTCATGGATGAGTTTCATCAGGTTGTGCAATTATCTGCTGCTGCTGTTGAGGCATTAAAACCGCTTTTAGCTGACTCAGGTACAAGAGGTGTAAGAGTAATTGCCGCAACAACTTATATCGAGTTTCGAAAATTTATTCAACCTAATCAGCCATTGGTTGAGCGTTTTCAAAGAATAAATTTATCTCAGCCTGATAAAGCGACAACCGTACAGATATTAAAAAGTATGGCAAAACGCTATGGAGTTGGAAATCAAATTCATGGCGACCATTTATTCGAAATGATTTATGAATATACGAATCGTTATATTCCTGCAAACTCTCAGCCTCGTAAATCTATTATTATACTTGATTCTATGGTTGGTTGGTATAAATACAAAAAGCGTAAGATGGATTTAAAGCTTCTTGCAGATGTTATATACGAAGCAGAGGGTGTAAACGTAGCATTTCGAGTTGATGCAACAAAGATAAAAAAAGAGTTGGATGCCCATGTGTTTGCACAAGAGTATGCAACTCAAATGCTTGAAAATCGCCTGCAAGTATGTGTAGCAGATTTAAATGATAAGTCAAAGCCCATGTCTAGCTTTTTATTTACTGGCTCGACCGGGGTAGGCAAGACTGAGATGACAAAGCAACTGGCAAGAGTGTTATTCCAAGATGAACATAGGCTGATACGATTTGATATGACGGAGTATGCTAATCCGGATTCACTTGACAGTTTCAGGCGTGAACTTACAAATAGAGTTTGGGAGAGACCGTATTCTATAGTTCTTCTTGACGAGATAGAAAAGGCGTGTGCTCCTGTTACTAGAATTTTATTGCAGGTGCTTGATGATGGTCGTTTAATGGATGAGAATAATCGTGAAGTAGTATTTACAAATGCTTATATTATTTTAACAACGAATGCAGGTTCTGAGGTTTACGAGAGTATTGCTCAATATGCATCAGATGATAGTGGTTCAGGACTTCAAATGAAGAAATACGAGAAAAACATTCGTGATTCTATTGGTGGAACAACAGGTGATAATCGTTTCCCACCGGAATTATTAGGACGTATTGATTGTATTATTCCGTTTCAGCCTTTATCCGAAGCGACTCAAATGAATATTGTAAGGGCAAAACTTGATAAACTTGCTAAAGAAGTAAAAGCAAAGCATAATATTGACCTTGCTATTCATACAAGAGTAATTGATTATCTTGTAAAAGATAATCTTGATACAGACGCATCAGCAGGTGGTGCTCGTGCGGCAATCAATAAAATGAATTCGGAAGTAACTGCAAAAGTAGCAAGGTTTATAAATGCCAATCCTGATATAACAGAAATCATTGTGACTATCGAAGGAGATATGGCATTTGAAAATAAAAATCAGCTTGAGAGTAGAGCATATGTCACTGTTAAGCCGAGACAAAAACGATAATATTTATAAATAATAATTATGAGAAAGGAAAAATAGAATGTTGGGTTTTTTCAATAAAAAGAAAACGGATATACCTAAGACAGAGGCTCCAAAGATTAAAAATAAAATGAAGTCAAATAATGGTATGGAATCTGTTTTGCAGGAATCTGTAGCGGCAACAGTTGAATCTGAGTTGCTTGAAAATGAAGCATTTATCCGTCATGTAAATAATAAAGAATTATATGTCGGTCTTTTGCTTAACGTAGATGATATTGGTGGTTTGGATGCTAAAACCAAAAAAGACGAAGATAAAGGGTCTTTAATCAATGCTCTTAACTCAGGTTTAATTAAATCTGTAATTACAGATGAATTGATGCAGGATAATAAATTGATTTTTATTCCTGACGCAAATACACTTAATGCTATGCTTGATTATGGCATTTTAGATGTATCGCCTGTAACCCATGAGCCTATAAAGTATTTATTGGTAAGTGTTGTTATAAACGGTGATAAAATTACGTATGAGCCGCTTGAGCCTGAAACAAAACTTACTTATGAAGAGATTTCAGATTTAATTATTAATGACGAAGGCATTATAGATGATTTGTTTGTTGATGATGAGCCTGAATCCAATGATTTATTTGATAAATCTGAATCAGATGATGATGACGAAGATGACGAAGATATTAAAGACATAGATGCTGAATCTGATGATTCTGAAGATTTAGATGATGATGATATCGAAGATATGTCTGATATAGAAGATATTGAACCTAAGGCACGAACAGTGAAATCAGACTCTAATGCGGATGCTGATATCAATAATACAGATTCAGATGAGTCAAATCTTGTATCTAATGGACCGTCTGATGATAATCCTTATTTATTTGAAGATGAAAATAATGAGTCCGAAGAAGAAGTGCCGTCTGCATGGGTTGATGACATAATAGTTAGAAAGTTTTATTCTGATGATTTAGGTCTTGAGATTACAACAGAGCCTTTTGATGCTCAGTTTTTACAGAATAACCCACCTGCATTATTTGATGAAAAGAGACCGTCCGGTTGGCTTAATGACCAGTTAAACGAAATGTCAAGGCTTGCCAATCAGGAACTTAAGAAACTGCATCAAAATCAGTTATTTAAGCTTCGTGAAAGATACTTTAATCTTTTATCAAAAAGCTGTGACAGAATTCAGCAAGACTTAGATATCAATAATCCTGATACACAATATGGTCAGATATATGCAAAACTTCGTGAAAACCGTGATGATGAACTGGCAGGTATTCAGTCAAGAGTCGGTCGTAAAGTTGAAGATTTGCAATCAGCTTGGAAAAGAAAGCTTCAAGAAGTAGGTCAGGATGCTGCAAGAGCAGCACAGCAGGCATATCGTTCAAGATATTCCGAACAACATGAAAAGGATATTTATAATATCGAGCAGGACGTTCGTTCAATGATTGATGGTGAATATAATGACGCTTATTATGAAATGAATGAGCGTAGAAGATTAGAGGCTTCAAAACTTCTTGATTTAAGCATATCTGAGACATTAAACGAAACATCTGATATGTATACAGGTATTCTTGAAGAAGAAAATGCAAGGTATCAGGAACTTGAAGAGAATATGAAAGCGTTTATCGAAGAGAATAGAAGCAATGATATTGCTCGTACAAAAGTTCTTGAAGAGCAGCTTAGTCAGTCTCAAAAGGCAGATAAGGTTCTTGCAGAACAAACAGAGATTTTGAATAATCATAGAGCTGAATGGAACAAAAAGAGAGATGATTTAAACGCTGAAATCGACAAAATGAGAAAAGATAATGCGGTTCGTATTAAAGACTTGCAGGATGAAGCTGATAAAAGAGTTGCAAAACTTCAGGAGCAGACTGATGCATTGACAAAGCGTATAGCTGAACTTAATCAGGAAAAAGCTGATTTACGTTCTGTAATAGAAAAAGAACTTGAGCAAAGAATTGCTGTTAAAGATAACGAGGCACAAGTTCTTCGTGACAGACTCGATGATACACATTATATGCAACACAGAACTAATGTGACAACTGTTTATCTTGTTCTTGCAGCAACTCTTGCAGCATTATCTATCGGTTTTGTTGGCGGTTCATATATTAACTTAAACAGAAAGTATGACAGTCAGGCAGAGGAACTTATAAACGAATATAAAAACAATCATGTTTTAGATGAAAGTGAGTCGGCAACTGAGCCTGCTCCTGAAACAGAAAGTAGTGAGGCAGAAAGTTATGTAAATACAAATGAAACGCAGAGTGACAGTATAACCGAAGAAACAACTGAAGCTTCTGTTTCTATTGAATCTGCCGAATAAGTGGATACTATAGAGGAAGACTTCAAAGGTTTTTCCTCTATTTTATTATAAAAAATAAAATATGAAAGGAAAAAGTAAAATGGGTATGTTTGATTCTTTTTTTAATCAAAAAGAAAAAACAAACTGGGAAAAGCTCTCTTCGATGGATAATTCTCAAAAGATGCAGTATAGAGATGTCTATGCGGACCAACAGCTTGACAGAAGTAATGTAATGGAGAGAAAATCGCCAACTTCTCGTATCATTATATCTGCGGCTATTGCTATTTTCTCAGGATGGCTGATGTGGATGTTTGTATCTGTAGTCGAAATGATACATTTCGCCTTTATGGCAATCATGCAACAGGTCTTAATTTTGCAGACCCGAAAAATCTTGGTTTTCGTTATTTTGTAGGTTTTACGCCGATGAAGTTTTTTATAACTTTATTAACGGTATTTATTGTATTTGTCATTTTTTATATTATATTCATGCATAATTTAAATGTGCAGAATGCTTTGGCAGATACTTCGGATATCAATCAATATCATAACGACCAACATATTGCACTTCCGGAAGAGATACAACGTAAGTTTGATTATTTTCCTGATGTAGGTGCAACCTCGGATGTAGTATTTTCATCAATGATATCGCATATAGCTTTTCAAAATAAAGGTATTAAAAATATTCAGGTTGCACAACGAGCACCTGCTGATATTAAAGATGAAGACGGTGAAATTGTATTATATAAAGGTGAAATTCTTCATGATGACAATGGCGAAATTTTATTCGAAGAAAAACCGATGTTTGATACGGATTTTGCCAATGATTTATTTACTGCTTCATTTATGCCGGATGAGAGACCTGAAGATATATCTATGCGTAAATATTATGATGCAACAGAGATACCTTATAATCCGGGTAATAAAAACAGAGATAAACTCAAAAATAAAGAAAAACCATATAATACAGTGGCAGACTTAATCAATAACGATTGGGAGTTTCCGTATTATGAACCGCAAAGACCGGGCGGTGCATATCTTGTAGATACAGCTCCAGTTAATACCATGGTACTGGCTATAACTAGAGCAGGTAAGGGAATCACAACCCCTGTTATTTAGTGATGAGTAACAGCTATATGCGTTAATTGCTAGGAAATCTTTAATACCTTTTTTCTCCAAAATCGTAATGCGAAAGCATAAGCGTTATTATTATAATAATGGGTGGCGAAAGCCTGAAAATAGTAAAAAAGGTTTATTCTATGGTTAAATCCTAAGGAATAATGAGAATATATATTCTTGAAATAAGATGTTTAGCAGCCACATTGCTACGACAGTAAATGTCATGCGATAGGTTCAACGATTATCTCTTTGTGAGAGAGTAAAACCGTAAGCAAAGGACGGAAGAAAAATTCAGGTCTTGTACATTGAAAATTTAATAAGTGTTGAAATTTAGCTGATATTATAATACAATGGTATGTAAAGGATAAACTATAATAATTGAAAGGTATTATGATATGAGCAAATTAGATAAGGCAAAGGATTTTTATCTTAGAGGTTTTTCAGGTGAATATATATATCGTAGAACAGGTATTCGTATTCAATCATTGTTAAAACAACTTTTAAGCATTGGAGAAAGATATTCAAAAGATAATATTTATGATTATCAGACGGATTATATTAAATCTCGATATTCTAAGCAGGAGATTATAGATGCTTATAAAAGTCTTTCTGATAATTTTGATGATATATATTTAGCCGGAAAGAAAAAGCAATTAATGGTTTTAGGTTGTTGTTTTGGAAAACATGCTATAGTTTTTAAAAGACTTTTAGGCGAAGAAGAGTATAACAAAATCCGTAATGTTTGTTGGAAAAGTAAACAAACAAAAACTGTGAAAGCAAAATATGGTGTTTCTAATGTTTTTGAGAAATCTGTTTTTTCTGATTTTGTTTCAGATGAGGCTGTTAAATCAGGTAGACTAAAGCGTAATCAAACAATGCTTGAAAAATACGGTGTGCTTGAACCATTACAAAATCAAGATATTAAAAATCAAATGATTAAAAATAAGACTATAACTATGAAAGATAGATATGGTGTTGAATCAGCAATGCAAATCCCTGAAATCGCTATGAAGTCTTCTAAAAAAAGACAGGAAGTTATGCTGAAAAAATATGGTGTTAAAAATAGTGTAGAATCAAAAGAAATTCGTGATAAGATTTTTGATTCTCGCAGAAAAAAATCATACTTTAAATTCATCATTGCCTGAAAAATGTTCTTTATAAAGAACTTGTTATTTTATTTGGAACAGATGATGTTTTCAGGAATATTAAAGTTGATGATAGATATCCATATGCTGTAGATTTTTTTATATCAAATCAAGAGATTTATTTATAGAGCTAAATGGTGATAAAGCTCATAATACACATTGGTTTGATGAAAATAGTAAAAAGAGATTTGCAGATTGTAAATAGCTATCATGAAAAATATGATTAGGCTGGAATCTGAAACTAATAAAAAAAGTCTCGTTATAGAAAGTATATTGAGACTTGGACTGTTAAAGATTTAGAGAAAAGAGACTGTGCCAGAAAACATAATTTAAATTATTTAGTTTTTTGGGATGGTCGTTCTCGTTCTCATCACAAAAAACAAGTGCCTATATTATCTGATTTTTATGAATGGAAATCTCTTGGTTGTCCTGATTCTAAAGATTTTCATAAAATAAACACTTATTAAATAAAAAAACAATATATAAGATTAACACATAATCTGAGTATCACGCTTTTAAAAAAGATATAGTCTACTTTGCGAATAGACTGAAGATACTTGCCAGACAATTATCGAGCCCACACTTGATATGTGGACTCGTGAACGAAAGCCCAATAACATGGTAATCAATGACCCTAAGGGCGAACTTTTAGTAAAATTTTTATGTAAGAGGCACAATGAGAGGCTTCCAAATTGTGCAATTTAACTTAATCAATGCAATGAAAACGGATATTTATAATCCTTTAGGTCTTGCAGCAGACGCCGCACGTGAGGGAGACTTTACAAAAGGCAGCTATGTATGTCGAAAAACATTGCCGAAGTATTCTTCCCAGTAGATGGTGGAGACGACCCTGTGTGGCCGAATGCTGCGAATAACGCTTTCAAGAGAGCGGCATATGGTCTTATAGACTATTATCTTGAAGAAGAAAAAAAGAGCTTTTTAGCATATGCTGAAAAAAACAAATATGGACGAAAAAAAGTCCTTGCTACGAAGATAGATATTATGTGGGGTAAAGTTACTCTTTATAATACTTATCAGTTATTTGTTCAGTTGACATCTAAAAAGCTTAAAAAAATCCGGCTGTTGAGTTTACGAAAAAAAGCTAAAGCCGGTGATTTCGAAGGCTTATCTGAAGAAGATTATCAGGAAAGATTAGCAGAAGTTGAGGCTCAGTCATTACTTTGGGAAGATGCTCCTGAAAAAAAGATTTGTTGACATTGTATTTTAATGCAACAGATGCTTTACCTGCAAATAGTATGAGGAGACTCGTAGCCAATGCCAACAACGCATTGAAGTCTATCGCTGGAGCCGAAAAAAATGCTCTCGAGCGTGTACGGAATAGCAATTACTGCTATGTCATTCTTTACAGACCCGACAATTTCGACACTGACATCAGGAACACCGTCACAGAACGTAGACCTTGCAGGACTTTCTTTCCCAAGAATGTTTGGTGTAAGATTTCATAGTCATTTCTTAGAGAAATATCACTTGATTGGTATGCAGGCAAGATGGATGTCATACGAAGATAAAGATTTCACAAAAAGAACTTGGTAAAAGCTTTTTTTATCATGAAGATTTGGTATCTCGTGAGGGTTGGGCAAGATATTATTTCGAGGGTAAATATAAGAGAGATGTAGCTTATGTTAAACTTGAAATAGTGAATCCGCAAACAGGAATGCTTATCCGTAGATTTTATTTCCAGTTTAAGAAATCATATATGACTTCTCTTGATGCAAGATATTATATCACTGACCCGATTAAAGGTGATAAAATCGTAAAGAACGGAGTCTTAATCGAACTTAAAAAGTTCAAGAAAAAAGACGGAACGGAAGTATTCCGTAAAGCAAAATCTACGTTTGAACAAATCAAGATAGTAGATGTATTATCATCAACGAAAAAAGAGAGAGTGAATACCAGTGCTATCATCAAAGATACGGTTAGATATTCTGAAAAACCGAAGATGATATTCTTAGTAACGCCTCCTCATTTGATGAAATACGCAAAGATTATCTTGATATTAATTAAACAGCTTGTAGACCTTAACTTTGATAAATCATATATGACTAAAAGCTCACAAAAGCCTTCTAAGTTTTAATTTAATATTAATTTATTATTAAATTAAAATATATATGGGGCATTTACTGTAAACTCTATAACTCAGAGGTGTCTTATGGATTGTATTCTATAAGGCTAACGGTATCAGTTGGATAAGACGATTGCATGAGGCGTTGCAACGGGATATGCAATATTATAAAACGACGAAGCAGCTGACTAAGAGACCCTACGGTCCGGTAACGGATAGCAGGCAATACCGTGCCACATTTTTTTAATAAAATAGGTGTAACGACTAGCCTTTATATAAGGCGGACATATAGTCCTTAATGTAAGACGGAAAGATGAGTTACCGTTTGAATAGTGTAACGTATGATAATATTATTATGCGAAGAGATAGTCTATCCCCCTTTTTAAATATCGGGAAACCGAGGGTAGTTAAGCTTTATAAGACAAGATTTATGTTAGATGAGCTTGGAAATTTGCAGTCAGAGGGACATGGTATACAAGGATTACAGACTGATTTGTCTATCGGTCTGGGACAAGAACAACAGTTCAGTGCGACCAGTTGCATATTGAAAAGATATGCTGCTTAATACAAGCAAACTATTGTATTGACATTCATAATGAATGAACTAAACTACGACATGCATTTATTTGTATGAAGCTCGTTGAAGTCGGCAGAAACGCCTAAGTGATTTATCATATGGACTGTGATATGCCGGGTTTCTATAAACTATCTATGGTGAGTATGCATAATTTTATGCTGACGAATCTGTGAATTAAAAGCTCTTTAGTTGTTCTATAGGGAAACCTATAATGTTTGGTGAAAGAAAGTACGAATTGAACTTAGGAAATCTTTTATATAAATAGCCAAACAGGGCTAGAATAGACACCTACGGATAGATATGTATAGATAGATACAATGGAACTGGGAAATATATTTAGTATTAATTGATTTAGTGAATATGGATAAAAGGTTAGAAGATTTAACAGGACAAATTTTTCATAATTGGACGGTATTAAGACTGGCTGATAGTCAACAAATGCCTAATGGTAGATTTAGAACAATGTGGCATTGTAAATGCAACTGTGGTACAGAAAAGATTGTATCAGCTGCATCTTTAAAAAGAGGGTCTACTAAATCTTGTGGATGCTATAAAGCAAATAGATTAAATAGAAATTTAATTGGTCAGAGATTTGGTAGATGGATGGTGATAGATAGTGCTGATTATATTATTAAATCATCACGCAGATGGAGAGCATGGTTGTGTCAATGTGATTGCGGTACAATTCGTTCAGTTACTGAAAATACATTATTAAAAGGTTCATCTAGTTCTTGCGGATGTTATCGAATAGAACAAGCAATTAAGTCAAATGTGAGAGAGTCTCTTGTAGGCTTAAAGTTTGGTAAACTTACAGTTATAAAGGAGTTACCATCTAAGCGTTTTGCAAGTGGTGGTTATGCTCAAATGTGGGCTTGTGTTTGTGACTGTGGTAATTTACACAATGCATCAGGTAATCTTATGAAATCAGGATTAGTTAGGTCTTGTGGTTGCACTAAAGAATCTAACTTGGAATTAGATGTTAAATCAGTTTTGACTGATTTGAATTTATCCTTTAGTCAGCAATATTCTTTTAATGATTTGTTAGGTGATAATGGTGGTTTACTTTTATTTGATTTCATGGTCATACAAAACGACAATATTTTATTTGCTGTTGAATGTCAAGGTGAACAACATTATAAATCGGTTGCTTTGTTTGGTGGTGAAAAAGCATTTGAGATTAGACAACATCATGATTTAAAAAAGCGTGAGTATTGCAAAATACATGATATACCTTTATTAGAAATACCATATACTTGTTATAATAAAACATTGGTTTATGATGTTTTATATAAGTTTTTGAAAATAAATCAATTAATATAAACTGTCGAAGAATAATAAGCAGTTAAATAAATATAGAAAAGTAGTGTTCGAAGCGTTGATGCTCTTGTAATTAAGAGTGGAGTAATGGGCACAAGTCAAGATTTATTCTTGATGGAACGCCGTGTGCCATGAAAGTGGCATGCACGGTGTGGGTTAGGGGAAAAGGTAGAGATTATATCAAAGCCTTACCTATTAACATCATTAATTTTACAGACCTTACAGCAGAAAATTATATTTTTTAATAATATAAGAAACTGTGCCTATTTGTAATGAGTGGGTACTTTTACATCAGTTAAAACTGGGAAAAACTTTAAGAGCCTGCTATCCACAACATAATTGGAAACGATAAGTGTGATGGGGCGAAAGCAGAAAGAAATTGCAGGATGATTGCATGGTGAAATAAAAGCTGATATTTATTGTATCAGTCCTAAACAATCAATTAGATTTATTCTAATAAAAGAGTTTGTTCAGTTGAGAATGCTCATAATAAATTATGGGTAACTCTTATCGACTAGAGGATTGCGTCCTCGTTAGCTATCCAAGCGTATGGGATGAGCGAAAAATAGATGGTTCGATGGCTGTTATATATAACAGCACAGGATTAACATATAGTCACGACACGCCTTGTAATGAGGGTGCTATGAATTGACATAGAGCTTGTGTTGCGAACAAGTGAAAGAGTTCGTTAAGGGATGTTTATGGCGTAATGATTTTATCCGAAAAAAATCGAGTCGCTGCGTACTTGTAATGAGTGCGTACCTTTACATCAGTTAAACACTGGGACGGATTTTAAGAGCCTATATGCTACAGCATAATCAGAAATGATAAGTGCGATAGAGCGAAAGCAGAAAAAAGTTATAGGATGTCAATAGGGTGCAATACAAGCTGATATCTTTGATATCGGTCCTAAGTTGATATTTATAAGAATCTCTTCAGTTACCAATACTTTATATAATAGAGTAAGGTTTATCGACTAGCTCTTGGCGAGAGCGTAGGGCACAAGCAAATGGTGTTCCGAAAAATAGATGGTTCGATGGCTGTTATATATAACAGTACAGGATTGACATATAGTCAGACCACTTCGTATAATGCGAGTGCTAGGAATTGACCTAGAGTTTGGGTTGCGACCAAATGAAACAGGAAGTTGCACTATTGAAAATTTAATATACATATTGCGATTTTTATGATAAGATAATTATTATGAAAGGTTGGTAATATGTATGGGAAGATTTATAGATTTAACAGGTAAAAGATTTGGATATTTAACTGTTATTAAGAGGGTAGATGATAATGTTTTACCATCTGGACAATCTGAAATCATGTGGTTATGTATGTGCGATTGTGGAAATTTTACAACAGTTCGAAGTTTTTATTTACGAAATGGTCATACAAAGTCATGTGGTTGTTTAAAATATGAAACATCAGATTTTACAGGACAAGTGATTAATGGCATTAAGATTATTAAGATGTTACCTAAAAGTAAAAAAGGTGAGCTTAATTGTGAATGTTTATGCCATTGCGGAAATATTTTTACTACTAGATTGTCATCGTTAAAAAACAATCACACTAAATCTTGTGGATGTAGAAAAAAGCAGTTAAGAATTCAAGATATGGTTGGCAAAAAATTTGGTAAATTAACTGTTTTACATCAAGGGTTGGATGAATTTACTAAATTTGATAGAAGATTTATCCGATGGGTTTGTCAATGTGATTGTGGTAGGCAGGCTCTTGTCAGAGGTGTTCATCTTAGAAATGGACATAGTCAATCATGTGGTTGTAAACGATTAGAAGTTATTCGTCCTGCGTCTAATGGTGAAATATGGATATCAGAGTATTTATCTGAAATGGGATTAATGTTTGAATCACAGAAAACATATTCAACTTTGGTTGGTTTTAAAAATGGTTTGTTATCTTTTGATTTTTGTATTAAGAAAGATAAACATCAATTTTTAATTGAATGTCAAGGCGAACAGCATTATAAACCTATTGATTATTTTGGTGGAGCTGAGATGTTTAAAATACAGCAACAACATGATGAGTTAAAACGAAAATATGTCTCTGCACATCCAAATATGACATTAATTGAATTACCCTATAGAAATAATACATCTAAATCAGAATTGTTAAATTTATTAAATGCTGAATTAATTAAATATTCAATAATATAATGTGCAATATAGTGAGTCGGTGGATAAGATTATACAAGGTAATACGAGCAACATCGTATTCCTTAAATCAACAGATGATTCTATGCTTGATACTTTACAGAAAATGTCAGGAACAACACATAGGTCATATACAGATTCTAAGACTATTACTCGTGATAAGCAAAGAATCTTTATGCAAAACGAGTCTAAAGTGTCTTATACTATGACAACGAAAGAAGTGCCTGTTATCAGTTATAATGATATGGCATTTATTTCACCAAGTAATAGTATTATTTCAGAGCAGGAGACCCACCTATCTGGAATCGTAATGAAACAGTACTTCCTATGTCATGGCGTTTGTTTACAAATACCATTGTACATGCAGGTCATGATTATTCATTGCAGACTATTCCTACGTTATCATCTGCACTTGACTTTGATGTAAGAAAGAATCAGCCTGACTTTACTCAGATGCTTAATAAGCGTATGGAGCAGGCAATTATTGCGGTAAAAGCAAAAACAGCTTATCAAGAGGCATATATGTATACTGATTATCAGATATCTCAGCTTGACCCTGATGTATATTCCGATGAGATTATGTCTATCATTAATGCATATCTTCGTAAGAAAAATGAAGAAGTAAACGAAGATGCTGATGATTTTGATTATAATAATCCGGATGCTGATTGGATACGTGATATTGAAGCTAATAAAGAAGTAGAAGTTGCAAGAATTGAAGCAGAAAAAAGACAAGCTGAAAATGACCGTAAAAAGTTTGCTCAAGGAACACTTTCACCGGGAGCATTTGTGTCGGTTGCCGGTCAAGCAAATCATAATATGGATAAAGATATTATTGCAGTATATGTTGACACAATCGGTGGCTTTAAGAGAGACACTCAAAACTTTATGGTAAGAAATAACAGTCTTTATTCCGTAGATGGTCAGATTCTTTATATCGAAAGTGTATCTAATTCTGAAGATTTAAAGAACTTAAATCAGGCTGCACAGGATGAAAACTCTAAAGTCTATTCAGAGGGTAAAATCGAACAACATCAATCATATGTTGTAACAGATGCTTTCTTAAAGTTCTTGGCAACTCGTGATAGATGGGATTTTGCTGATGGTAGATTTGAGATAGGAATGTATAATAAAATGAAGCAGTAAAATATTATAATATTTAGAGCCGTTTATTTTATAAATGGCTCTTTTTATTTATTTCAAATATGTTGATATATCTACATAATTATGTTATAATATGCTTATAAATAAAGGATTTATTGGAGTTTGAATATAAACTATGAGCGATATATTATTAGATAACAATATAAAGTTTTCAGGCAGATTAACCAGTTTGTTTAAGAATTGTCCTAAACCTAGCGGTTGGTTTGCTGGAATGATGTTTTCAAAAAAATTAGGTCAAATTAAAGTTACAGGAACTTGTTCTATAAAAGTAAGTGTGGGTTTACATCTTGATATAGTAGCTGATTTATATAAAACAAGTTACGGAGAAGAATATAGAGCCAGAACTGTAATAGTTGCTATGAATTCAGATGATGCTTTAATTGCATATTTATCAAGTAATCAATTTCCAAAAATTGGTAGAGTAACTGCTGAAAAAATTGTATCTGAGTTTCATACAGATGCTGTTACTTATATTTTAAATCAACCTGATGTTATTAAGACTCGTTGTAATCTATCGGATATTCAATTAGATATATTGACAAAAGGTATTCTTGACTCAAGTGTTGAAAATCAATTACAGAGGTCTTATCCGCATTTAGGTTCAAATTGGGCAAGTGCTATTGTAAAACAAAAAACATTAGGTGTGACTTTTGATTCTATTGCAAGTAAGATAAATTTTAATCCATATAGATTGCTTGAAATAGAAAAGCTTGGCTTTAAAAAAGCAGATGAGGTTGCGTTACTTGATTGTGGTCTTGCTTGGAATGATGATAGACGTATAAATGAGATAGTTAAGCTATCTATGATTGAGTTCATGAATAAAAACAAAAGCACTTATTTGGATATTAATAATTCAAATAATATGTCTTTATTTGAGAGTCTTATTTTAAAAAAGCTTAATGTAAGTGTATCTCAAACATTTGTTGCTGACGCAATACAAAGATTAATTAATAATCAGTCATTTTATCTTGATATGTCATGCAATCAAAGAAACTTATATTTAGCTGAAATGCGAGATTATGAACAGACTATAGTTCATGAAATAAACAGACATTTGAATAGACCTGATGATGTAGATAAAAAGGCTGTTGCGTTGTTCAAAAGACGTAAGAAACGCAATACATTATTATTAAATGCAGGTCAGGAACAGGCATTGCTTACTTGTTTATCAAATCATATAGCCATTATAACAGGTGGTCCGGGACGAGGAAAGACTCATTTAATTAAGTCTTTAGCTGATATTTGGTTAGAATCTAACTCAAAGCATCAAATCATTATGCTTGCACCAACCGGAAAAGCTGTTAATCGTATGAAAGAAGCTACGGGTTTTAGTGATGTAGCAACTATTGCAAGATTTATGTATCGAAATCGTGGCGATGATAGAGATTTTGATTATGTATCTGTCAATGATAGTTATAATATTAAGTTAAACAGTAATACTTTTGGTTATCATAGACGAAGCATCTATGATAGACTTTCAGGAAGCCGCAGGATTACTGTATTTATTACAGGATTGTCGAATTGTTTTTTTGTAGGTGATAAGAATCAGCTTCCTCCTATAGAAGCAGGTCCGTTTTTTTGCTGAATTATTAAAGTCAAATGCTGTTGAAGTGGCTGAATTAACAGAAAATATGAGAACTAAATCAATAGAAATATCAGAAAAATGCAGATAAGATTATCACAGGCAATAAGACATTTGATTATACTGATAATTTTATGATGTTGCCAACTGATGATATAGATTCTCTTGATAAAATTGTAGCTGAATATCAGACTTTGCTTGCAGACGGTATAGATTTTAAAGATATTTTAGTTATGTGCCCTATTCGTGAGGGTGCGGCGGCTGTGACTGATATTAACAGACGTATGCAAGAACTTTTAAATCCTTGTATAAATCCTATGACGGCTGTTGTGACAAATAATAAAACAGAAAGATATACCGATACCAGAGGTTTTTCTATTCCTGCAATAAAACATAATAGTCTTGATTTTAGAATTGGAGATAGAGTGATTAATTTAAAAAATCATGCAGACCAAAAAACAAGATTATATAAAAATAATAATATGAAGTCTGTTTTATTAGATGAATCAGATGGTATCTTTAACGGTGATATGGGTACTATAGTTCGTTATAACTTTGCAACAGGAATAAGTTCATCACCGTCTGTAGATATATTGTTTGATAATAACAGATTTGCAAATATTACAATTGAACAGTTTGATGAATTTGCTTTATCTTATTGTATTACGGTTCATAAGGCACAAGGAAGCGAGGCTGAACATGTATTAATAAGTATGCCAAGCAGACTTTTATATATGCGTGATTTTTTATCTCAGAATCTATTATATACTGCTGTGACAAGAGCAAAATCAAGTGTGACTGTATTTGGTAATACAGATGCAATGCTTGCTTGTGTGGGTCAGCCTTATGAATATTATAATACAAATTTAGGTGAGTATATTTATGCTGAGTTTTTTGCAAATTATAATAATCCTAAACAAACAGTATATCATATAGACTGTGACACTAAGGTTAAGTTGATTGCTGTAAGCAGAGGTGGTAAGGGAAAAACGTCTTTACCAAGTTTAATATAATAAAGGGGTTTAAAATAAATGCAAACATATCATGTAATAGTACGTAAGCATTGGTTTCGACAGAAACCGGTGTTTACGTATAAACTTTCGGATTATGAACGTAGATTGAGTGAAGTTGATAAAATTAAAATGTCTTTTAATGCAGGCAATATGATTTATTTGATGATGAGCCGACTTACCAAAGCAGATTGGAAAAAACAGGAAGCTTTGATATTTGCTTATCGTAACTTAGTATTTAAGTTATCTTATGTTGATATTATATGGCAAAAAGATAATATTAATATTTTGCATTTACTTGGCGAAAAAAACGATGTAATGTGGGCGTTATCATTTTTAAGTCAAGTTTTTCCGGATAATCAAATAGATTGTGAAACTGTACCTGAATCAGAAAATCATACATCAATTAAATTTTCTATTCAAAACGGTAATTATGTTGGTGCTACAGCAAACAGTTCCGTTAAATCTAACGCAGCTATTCCTGATATATGGTCTACGTCTGAGGTTGACCAGCAAATTAATTATAATAATATATCAGGTAATACACTTATATATGATGCATCACATAGTCCAAAAAGTGGTGATTTATTTGCAATACCTGATGGTAGACTTGCAAATTATATTACAATGGATGAACGTTTCAGTATTGCTGATAAATTTGGAGCAGGTATAGATGTATCAGTTCGTCATAATATTTCAGCATCTTTTATTAAGGATTTTGAAGATATTGTGCGTAAACAGACGTCACTTAGATATGATATGTATCAAATGCGTTACTCTGCGTTTATGAATAAAGTGCATCAATTAGAGCATAAATTCAGGGGATTAGATGTATCTGTTTATGATACATTACCGGTAGCTGAGAGAGGTTTACCACAAGCACCTATGGATACTATAAGGCGTACAAATTTAATGGATAAAGGTTCATTAAAATATATTATAGATAAAGTAGAGCAAAATAAGGGTCGTTTGAATTCTCAAGAAAAAACACAAACTATGAAAGATGCCGCTTATTCTGTAATTGCTCGTACACGTGCATATAACATCGAATATCAGTTATATATTCAGACACAGACCAACGAAAAGCTTTGTCATACAATTCATGATGATATGTGTATGTCTTTGTATGCAGATTTTGCAAAACTTGATTCATTAAACGAATTGAATTTTCCAATGGATGTATATCGAATTTTGTGTAACGGTCCGGAACAGGCGATTCAAATGACTTCGAATGAAAGAGTTATTTTGCGTCAATTTGGGCAAGGATATGCATTATTTTTAAAAAATGAGTTAAATAATAAATCTTTATTGCCGTCTAAAAAACGTGTGTATACAATTGCGTATGATAAACTTTATAAAAAGTATTTATCAAAGATTTAATGTTAAACCTTGATATTTGAGGGATTTTAGTGTATTATTATGTATATACAATAATAGAAAGGAATATAAAAATGCATTCAAAGAAAATAGCAGGTTTTGTTATTGGTTCTATAGGTATCGGTATAGCAGCAGGTGTTGCATTGGCTGTGAAATCTATCATAGAAGATAGAGTGGATTTAACGGTTGTTACAGATAAAACATCTGATGTTAATGATTCTGAGATTTGTGATACTACAGATGAATATTGTCAAGCTGATGTTTTAGCAAAAGAATCTGATAATAAGGCTCGAAAGTATACAGATGTGCCTAATACTAAAAATGATGATATAAATGATTCAGGTCATTATTTTGTTCCGTCTGACTCTATAAAAAAGCCATCGAAAGTGTTAAAGGATTATAATGAGTTTGATACTTTACAAAGTAATACTGATTATGATGAACCGCCGGTTAATCCTATGTCATCTGATTTTGATGATGATGAAATGGATTTGTCTGAATTGAATTTTGATGGTTCAACAGATATTTAAAAAAATAAAAAAATACACACACAATCAAATCATTCTTATAAAAGCCGTTTAAATATTTAGACGGCTTTTTTTATTGGAAAATGAGTGTTTTTGTGCTATACTTAGCTTAATATACGAAAGGAATGATTATAATATGGCAGATAAAATATTGATGCGAAACTGGGATGATTGGTTTAACAATTGTAATGATGCAAGTAAAAATTTAGCATTATACGAAGATAAAATGTGGGATTTTTATTGCATTCAATATTCTAAATATCAAGCAAAGCAAAAAGGAGAGGAATATGCATTGACGCATAATATTAAGTTTTATAATTCTTTTTCCTGATTTTTCCTAAGCATAAAACATTTAATCTTGTAAGGCATAGTGTGTTATCAATGGTTATAGGATTTTTGTTAGGCTTTATTTTTAAACTTGTAGTATCACATGGTAAAATGTCTATTAGTTTAACATATGCTATGTTTACAGGAATTTTGGCTTGTTTAATTGGTGGTGGGTTTGGTTATTTAATTACTGTATTTAAGACTAAATCATTAAAAAAAGAGTTATCTAAAATAGAAAATAATATTAAAGAGTCTATATCTTATATACCTCCAAAATACAGAAATAGTATAGCAACAGGGTATATTTTTAATGATTATATGACATTTCAAGGTGTTTTGACATTTAATCAGGCTCTTTTAGATGTTGATAATTGGCTTGCACAATTGCCTTTATCTGATGGTCAATCTATCGGCAGGTCTATAGCTTGTTTGTTTGATGTGCCTTATGCAAGTACAGGGTTTGACGGTGATAATATGCTTTCGGATACAGCTGCGGATAGAGGCTTATATGAAGTTACATCTGATAATCCGACATTATCAAATCCTAATTTACCTGATGATATCAGGTCGAAGACTTATAAAGGTCTTGATAATGCAGATGCAAGACTTAATAATTTGATTGGCTTAAACAACGTTAAATCTCAGATACAACAAATGAAAAACCGTATGGAGTTTTACGGTCAAACAAGTTCTGCATCTGATAAAATATCAGGAAATCATATGTGTTTTTTAGGTGCAGCAGGTACAGGTAAAACTACTATTGCAAGAATTATTACACGAATTTTATATGATTTTGGCTATATCAAAGAAAATAAGTGTATTGAAATAGACGGTACTTATTTAAAATCTCCATATGTTGGTCAAACAGGAGCAAGAGTCGAAGCTATTATTAATTATGCTTTAGGCGGTGTATTATTTATTGACGAAGCATATTTAATGCTTGATTCTAAATCCAGTGCAGGAACAGAAGCAACAGGTGTATTATTAAAAATACATGGAAGATTATAAAAAAATGATTTTGTTGTAATCTTTGCCGGATATGAAGATGATGTTAATAGACTTTTATCTTTTAATGAGGGATTTGCTTCAAGAATTAAGCAAAAAATATATTTTGAAGATTTTACTACGGATGAGTTAATGCAAATATTTAAGTCTATGTGTAATAATATAGGTGATAAGGGTTATATTTTAAGCCCTATTGCCGAAGAATTATTGTATAATCAATTTGACCATGAGCGTATGGGTCTTAACTTTGGTAATGCAAGAGCGGTTCGAAATGCATTAGATAAGATTATGGATATCCATGCTGACCATTTTATGAAGCAGGAGATACCTGAGATAGATAAGTTTGTGTTTACTGAATTAGATATTAAGACTTATATTGAAATAAAAAACAAGCAATTATCTGAGGATGCCCGTAATTTTATGGCATCTAAGGGCTTAGACAATTCTATTGTAAGTTTTGCAGAACTTAAATCTCGTACAAAAGACGGTTCAAGTAATCCTGATGAAGATTTAAATAATCTTATAGGTTTTGATGTAGTAAAAGACGAAATTAAGCAATTAAAGGCTCAATTTGACTTTTATAAAGGTGATAAGCAAAAAATACAAGCAGAGGGTCATCATATGACTTTTGTTGGACCTCCGGGAACAGGAAAAACAACTGTTGCAAGTATTATGACTGCATATTTATATGAAATGGGTATTATTCGTCAGAATAAATATTTAGATATAAACGGTGATTTTTTGCGTGGTCAATATTTAGGTCATACAGGAAAGCGTACAGAAGCCGTAGTGGCTTATTCGCAAGGAATGGTGTTATTTATTGATGAAGCATATTTATTACAGCAAGATGATAAAGGTGACAGTTTCGGTCAAGAAGCAATAGGTGTGCTACTTGATGCAATGGAAAAGAATCGTAAGTCATTTGTTGTGATTTTTGCAGGTTATGAGAAAGAAATGAATGTATTTTTAAATGCAAACTCAGGTTTGCGTTCAAGAATTTCTCAGACCTTTCATTTTAAGTCTTATTCACCGTTTGAACTTGCAAAAATGATGAAGTCTCTTGCTAAAAAAGACGGCTTTAAAGTCGAAAAAGATGTATGGCATGATTTACAGGTGTATCTTAAAACAAGAGTATCTGAACCACATTTTGGTAATGCAAGATTTATAAGGTCATTTTGGGAAGAAACAAAAAAACAACATATTTTGAATTATTCTAACGGTGATTATTCAGAAGATTATAAATTTATAATTACTCTTGCTGATATAAATGCTGTATATGCGTTAAATATACAGGCAGAGCCTGATAATAATATAGAAAGAAGTGAATAATATATGATGTATCCTATATCTCCTGCAACTAAACTTTTTAGACAGTATGGCTCATTTAAAAAAATTAAAGATGAATTTTTTTAAGAAAATTGATATGAAATCTTTGATGAAAAAAACTATTATGAGTCTTTAGAAAAAAACTACAGGTTTTAATAAAGATGAATATGATGCAAAAAAATACAAGCAGATTGGATGTATATGCTAAAATGTATGATGAAGATTATATCTCCTGCAACTAAACTTTTTAGACAGTATGCTCATTTTAAAAAAATTAAAGATGAATTTTTTTAAGAAAATTGATATAAAATCTTTGATGAAAAACTATATGAGTCTTTAGAAAAAAACTACAGGTTTTAATAAAGATGAATATGATGCAAAAAAATAAAGCAAGATTGGATGTATATGCTAAAATGTATGATGAGAAGATTATATATCCTACACAGTTTGGTTGTATGATGGATATGTTGTCTAAAGTTTTGTATATGCAACATTTAAGTAAATCAAAAAAACGATAGAAAAAGCTTTTTTTAATAGAATGTATTGATGATAACATGCGTATGCCCTTGAATATTTATATAGATAGATTAGTATCTGATGTTTGTGCATCTAAAATCAATGAATTAGTTGATTGTTTATTAGATAATACAAGTACAATCGAAGAGATATGGAAGCGTTGTTATTTTTTAGTGATTTTAGATAATCAATATAAATCAGGTTTTTGTGGAGATAGCAAAGAATTTTACAGATTGATTGATACATCTGATAATTATATAGATGCTATACTTAAAAAACATCCTGATGTTTTGAATTTAGGGCTTGCTATGGCTATAAAGACTTTAAATTATTTGTGCACACAAGCTGATTTATTTACGTTTAATAAAATGCTCAAATGTGAATTATCAGGTGAGACGGTTATAGGTGAAGTGGATTTTATCTCTAAGTTCGAGATAATAGATTTAAAAGTATCTAAGCAAAAGCCTACGTCAAAGCAATTACAACAGGTTGCATTATATTATTTAATTAATCATTCAAATAACGTCAATAAGTTAACGATATATAATCCGTTGCTTGATATAAGGCTTTCTATTGTACCGTCTGATATTTTAAAGGATTGTGTTTTAAAAGATATAGTAGATAGAGTATTATCTGCATAATATATAGTTTTAACCACCACTATTTTAGTGGTGGTTTTTTAATAAACATTGATTTATGAGGCAAAAATATTATATAATATAAGCAAAATATATAATATATATAATAAGAAAGGAATATACATATTATGGCAAGACCAAGAAAAGATGGAACTATTATCGAAGATTCCGTAGAGTCTTTGAATCTCAAAATAGAAGAGCAGAAAATCAAGCTGCAAAAACTTATAGATAAAAAAGAGAAGCTTGATAACGTTGAGTATATTACACTTGGTAAAAAAGTAAGAGAATTGTTTGGTTCAGTTATGCCAAGTGATTTAAACGGGCAAATTGAGTTTTTAACTAATTTATCTAAACGTTTGATGCAGTCACAGACTCAAACTCAAACTAATCAGATAAATACACAAACATCTAATTTAAATAATTAAGTCTAATATATGTCAGATGTTGTTATAGATAAATTCAGTACTATAAATAAGCTTATGGATTTCTTATCCCATAATCTTGTGATACCGCCTGATAATATATCAAATATACCATATGTTTATATTGATGGGTCATATAATTCTGAGACCAATACATGGGGATACGGCGGTTTTTTAGATGTAAACGGTCGAAGATATCCTATGATAGGTCAAGGAAAAGATGTTTCTAAGCTTAGAAATGTTTACGGTGAAATTATGGGATGTATGACAGCTGTTAAACAGGCACAAAGTTTAGGGATTAAACAGGTGGTTATATATTATGATTATAACGGTATAGAGGGCTGGGCTGTTCAAAATTGGAAAGCTAAGAATAATTATACAAAAGCTTATAAAGATTTTTATAACTAATGCCGGTAAAAAAATAAAAATCACTTTTAAGAAAATAACCAGTCATACAGGTGTTATAGGCAATGATATTGCTGATATTATGGCAAAATTTGCAGTAGGTATTGCGTTAGATAATAAGCAAAAAACATTATGGAATGATTTAGTACAGATATCAATAGATGATATGCAAAATATAAATCAAACTATGGAAAGAGATAATAAATCTGTTCAGGAAATGATTATGCCATCTGAATCCGAGTTTGATGATATTATCCAAGATAAACAAAATATTATTATAAAGGATGGTGATGAGTTGAGAAGTATAATTTGTCCAAATTGTCATACTAAGATAGACATAGATGAATCTGATTATCAAGCCTTAATCAAACAAGTACGAACCGAAGAGTTTGATTTAGACGTAAATGAAAAAGTAGATTTAATCAAATCTCAATTAGAGGCAAAATTTGAAGTTGCTGAAACAGAGTTTAAAAATAAAATTCATAATATGGAGCTTGAACATGAAATTACTCTTGAAAAAGCTGTTGCCGATAAAAAGCTTGAATTAGAGGCAATGAATTTTAAATTATTAAACTCTAAAAATGAAATAGATACTCAGCGTCAAACGTTTGAGAATATGTTACGTCTTAAAGACGAACAAATAGATTATTATAAAGATTTTAAAGCAAAGCAGTCAACTAAGATGATAGGCGAATCTCTTGAGCAATATTGCTTAAACGAGTTCAATAAACATAGAGCCGGAGCATTTCGTAGTGCCTATTTTGAAAAAGATAACGAAGTTTCAAAATCAGGTTCAAAAGGTGATTTTATTTTCAGGGATTCAATAGATAATATCGAATATTTATCTATTATGTTTGAAATGAAAAATGAGTCAGACACGACTCTTACTAAGCATAAAAACGAAGATTTCTTTAAAGAACTTGATAAAGACAGAAGAGAGAAAAACTGTGAATATGCTGTTTTAGTGAGTATGCTGGAATCCGATAATGATTTTTATAATCAAGGGATTGCTGATGTATCACACCGATACGAAAAAATGTATGTAATTCGCCCTCAATTTTTTATTTCGTTTATAACTATGCTTAGAAATGCATCTATGAATTCTATTGGCATAAGACGTGAACTTATAAAAATACAACAGGAAAATTTTGATGTTGTAAAGTTTATGGATAATCTGGAAGAATTTAAGACTAAGTTCAGTCGTAACTATAGTTTGGCTGAGCAACGCTTTAATGATGCTATAACAAATATAGATAAAACGATAGATTATCTGCAAAAAGTGAGAGATGCTCTTAGTGTATCAACAAAGCATTTGTCTGCGGCAAATAAGCAGGCTCAAGATTTAACTATTAAAAAGCTTACGAGAGATAATCCGACTATGATTGAGAAGTTTAAAGATGCAGAGAGTTTGTTATGACAGAGTTTAAATCTATAATAAATAAAGATAATCAATTATGTATTCCTAAATTTAGAGCTATGAGATTATCGGATGGTAAATGGATAGAGGGTTCTTTAATTATGTCATCTAAATATTTGCCATTTGCATATATATTAACAGATGAAGCATTTGGTGGTATGTATGTAGATGAGACTGAGAATAATAATAATTGTTCGTGCAAACTTGTTAGAGTTTTTGGCTAAAAGTGTAGAACAAATAATTTAATACTAAAAAGGCATCTAATTTATTTAGATGCCTTTATTTTGTTGTATTTGCCTGTATTTATACTATAATAATTAGAGAATACATAAGAAAGGAAATGAATATTATGCCAAATAATAATGATAATGAAGTTGTTCATGAAGAACTTCAAGATAACTTCAAACAAGAGCCTTTGACAGAAGATGAAGTTGTTTCTAATATTAAGTCAGAGGATGCAACAAACGATTTACACGCTGATAAGACAGGTTATAATAAATCATTAGACGGTGTACAAACAATAGAAGAAGACGGTTTAATACATTACAAAGGCGGTCTTGGTGATTTTACATATAATCCGAATGAATTTCAAATCGAACAAATTAATGTTGAGCCTGACGGATATGGTAATGCAGGCGGACCGATGCCGATATTAAAATATATCGGTAGAGAAACGGATGGGGATAAAATTAAAATTCCTGATGGAGTAGCAAGTTTAACATTGACGTTTGCAGATACTCATATTACATCTGCTCCGGTAATTCCATCATCAGTAGAGTCTACGTCTTATATGTTCTCTAATTGTGAGAATTTAATTAATGCCGATATTAAGATTCCAAGTAAAGTACGTTCTACAGCAGCAATGTTTGCAGGATGTAGTATGCTTGAGCATGGACCACGTGAAATTCCGGGCACTGTCGAAGATATGTCGGCTATGTATGTTGGTTGCGAAAATTTGCAGAATATGCCTAAGTTAAATAAAGGCATAAAATGTATGGATTCATCATTTGCAAATTGTGTTTCTTTAACACAAAAGCCGAAGATTCCGAGTAGTGTTATTATTTCGGATTATGTGACAACAGGCTGTATTGGAATTGATGCCGCAGAAACAGATAGATTATCAAAAAAGCAAAATAAAGAGACTGCAAAACTTGATAAAAAGCTTGAGTCAAGTAAAAATAATTCGTTTTTTGGGCATATAGGTAATACGTTAGGTACTGTTTTGCAGGTCGGTGTAATGACTTATGCAGGACATGATATATTAGAAGCTGCAATGGTAGTTCACGCTTTACATAAAGCAGGTCAACTTGAAAAGGGTATGACCGGTGTATGGGGTGCTATTGCTCAAACATCTGAGAATGCTCATCCTTTTATTCGTAGTTTATATAATTCATCTGTAACGGAACATCGAAAAGCAAATGAGCTTGCAAGTATGGATATTAAGGCTATTAAAAATTCTTATATGTCCAATCTTACAGCATCAGGTAATGATTTAAATACTCGTATGTTTAAAGCGGGAACTGAGGCTGCGAAAAATAATAGATTTGTTGAGGTTGCCGAATCAGGTAATACATATGCAGGTACAGAGGTTTTTCGTTCAAGTTTTTCAAATGGATTTGATAAGTTAGAGCAATCTATTGCTAAGATGCAAAGAAACGGTAGTCTTGACCGTGAGCATAAAAGTGATGTTGCAAACTCAATCCTTGAAATAGTGAGTGCTCAGGCTGCTTATTATAAAGGCGGTAAAGGTGCTGTCTTAGGTGATAGAGAGCGTCAAAGTCAGAATGAAACAGGTATAGATGCTGTTAACAATACAATGATGAATTCAGCTATGGATAAAATCATTGATTTACAATCAAAATACAATATTTTATCTGAGCATCATATAAAAGAGATTAAAACGGCAATGGCATCAACATCATATGGACAAGATGCTTCGTTTAAAACGAATTTTGAAAAATTAGATAAAATATCTAATTCCAGAAGCGAATCCCATATTCAAAGTTTTATGAATTATGGTCGTGCAAATCGAGATTTCAGAGCAAATCATGATGATATTTATAAGGCTGAAAATAAGGCTGAAAACGTAAATGATAAGCAAAATATAGATGTCAAAACTAAAAAACTTGAATCTATATTTAATTTGGGATTTAACAAATTTAAAGACCGCTTATCTAAATTTGGGAATGGACTTATGTCTATTACAAAAATAGCCTCTTCGCCATTTAAAGATAAGGTTCAAAAATCAGTTGATGAATTTGTTGCAAAAAAGACAGGGGCTTCGATTGACAATAATAACGATAATAAGTCTGTTACGTTTGTTGATATGGCTCCAACTCATATTTCACATAATCATGAATTAAATGGGTATTATAATGCGGGTGTAGCTATGAGTTCCGGTCCTGAATTTTTAAATATGACTGATAAAAATGTAATGGACAATGTCAGATATAATCGGGTTGGTCTTAATGTAAATATGATACAAGATACAAATGAAGCTTTGTTAAACGGTGCTGACAAAAAAGAAATTGCAAGTGTTATGATGACAAAGTTAGAAGAGCATTTGGCATTTTATACCGGAGCAAATTCAGTGCATTATACAGATGTAAATCTTGAAGCAACACATAGACAAAATCTTATGGCTATTGAAAGGTCCAGTACACAGAGTTTATCTCAAGGTTTTGTCAAATTACAAGAAGAGTATCAGTTATTTAATAAAGAGCAATTAGAAACTATCGTAGAAAAGCTTAGAATGACAAACTATAGTACTTCTCCGGGATTTAATCAGGATGCAAACCGTTTTATGAAATTTGCATCTGAGTTAGATAAACAAAATAAGCCTGATGTTAAGTTAGATAAACATGCTGATTATAATGCATCAAGACCTAATTATAATAATAGACAATTTAATCAGTCTGATAATTCTTATCAAAATAATAATGGGTCATATAATGGTCGTCAATCAGCTAATAATAAAGGTTTTAGTAAAAAGAATAGCGACTATTATAATAATGATTCAAATAATCGTCAATTTAATAATAAAAAATCAGGTAAAGGTTATACAAAGAATCGTAGATTACCGAATGTGGCTTATTATGATGACGGATTTAATACACAATACGGTGAGTAAAGGGGGTGATAGTATTTGATAAAATCTAAAAGATTAAGTCTTGTTCCGTTTGATGAATTAAAGTCATATACACCTGAAGAAATACAGGAATCACTTGAAATAACAGATGTATCACATGATGAACCGCCTACAAAAGCCTTAGAAAGTGAAAGAGACGAGAGTTTAACCCATACTGAGAAAAACTTAGATGAAGTGGAAGCTGAATTTAAAAAAGATACAAATCAAAAGGCTGACACATTATCTGACATAGACGAAAAAAGGCTTTTACGTAAAATAGAAGTTGAACAATCTATTGCTGCGTTTGAAGAAGCTGAACTTGAGAAGAAAAGAAAGGCTGAGTTTTTAACGCAGATAGACAAAATAAAAGAAGTTTCTATGAGTCAGCTCGAAAAGATGCGAGAACGAGAAAAACAATATCGTATTGATTTAGAGCAGGCATTGCGTGACGGCAAGGATACAGCTCAAATATCTAAGAATTATATTGATGACCAAAATGCATTATTATATAATAATGACAGTATGAGTATGTATTTATCTATGTCAATAAACGATGCATTACAAAACAGTACACTTGACGAGAATAATAATCCTGAAATGAGTTTAAAAGAACATATTTTCGGTAGAACATCTCATGGTAGGCAAAAAAGTGTTTTAATTAACGGTACACCTGTAATGCTTGATGAATCTATTGCAAATGCTATACAAGCAAAGAGGAGTCCTATATTAGCCGGACATTTAGTTGAACAATCAAATCAAAATGATTTGAGTTCAAATCCTGAGGCTAATGCTTTGGCTAATCCATCACAATCAAAAAGTGTTACAAAAGAGTTATCTGAATATCAGTTTGAGTTTGATAAGATGATAAATAGTCTTGATAAAGACCGTATTCAAATGACAAACATGATTAAAGATACATATTCTGTATCTGATAAATTAAAGTATGCATATGATGATGGTATGACGTATAATTCTAAACGTGAGAGAGAACTTGATGTAAGACCTCAAAGACAATTGCCAAAAGCTGCTTTAACATGGGGTATTGTATACGAACAGGAATTACTTGCACATGGTCGTAGATTGCCAAGGGTGAATGATAATATGGTACTTGCAATGCATCAATATGAAGATGTATTTTCGTATTAAATATTGATATATGAGTATAATTTGGTATAATTATTATATAATAATAGAAAGGATAAAAAAAGTATGGCAAAGAAAAAAACAAGAACTTTATCGCCTGAGCAAATAAAAAAGATGCAAGATGGTCGTAAGAGAAAACAAATGCTTAAAAATAGAGAAGAGAGCATTAAAAATCTTGAGCATAGGCTCTATATCGGTTCTCATAACAAATAAAAACCACGCTATATAGCGTGGTTTTTTTGTTATATAAAATACAGATATACTATTCCGACAAAATCATTTTGGTGTCTATTATCACCATAACATAATCTATACGGAATAGAGTTCTGTTTAGGTTCTAATGATATAAATGTTTTAAGTTTACCGGCGTGAGCTGCAATAAAGTTTGCAGTAGCAGATAAAGGTATAACGGTCAACGGTTTAAAATCCCAGTAAGGATTGTTATTAGGACTGTATTCGTGATTATATAACCAAATAATGTCATCAAAATATTTTGTCATGTCAGGATACATTGACGCTGCGTGATTAGGCATATTTGAGATTTGTTCAAATATTTCTACACTGTTTGGAATAAGTGTAAATCCGAACCCGCGATTGTCATCAGGGTCACAGTTTGTAACGATTACTGCTGAATCATTGTCTTTTTTAGGAACAATATCATCTAAGAAATAATATAATCTTTCAGCAGGAGATAAAGCTCTTAAAGCAAGCACATCAGGGTCTGTTGTAGGATGTTGTATATTAATGTCATATACATCGCTTGGGTCGATGTCATCATCATCGGTATCATCATCAATAGACCCGTTTACACTACAAAAATTAGAGCCTGTTTGATTTTCAAAATTGTGAATTTGGTTTAATAAATCTTGCTTGGCTTCATCTGAAATGTTATTAAATATTTTTTCATCATATTCCATTCCAACTTTTTCAAAATGCTTTTTAAGTTCATCATTGATGTTTGTGTTATTCACATCTTTATTAACATCATTGTTGATATCTTTATTATCTGTCATAGTTTTTGTTTCCTTTTCAATATTTTTTATTATCATATAAATTATTATGTATATAATAATTTAGCGAAGCTATAAATCATAAACATACTTATCATTGTGATTATTGCTACTATTATAGGTCTTAACAAATCTTTAAAATATGATTTTTATAATTGATATGTCAATATTATATGCAGCATGAATTGTTGCATATAATGTTATACCTATAATTATGGCAATCAAGAATATTAATGAGCTTGCTATTATTGTTAATATAATAATATATTTAACAGTTTTTTTATTATCGTTTATATCTGATAGGTCTATATTATTATCAATCTCTATTGATTTATTTTTTTATTTAAATCAACCATAGAATGCTCCTGATACTGGCTTCTGTATTATTAGCTGTTGGCTTTAGCATCAATAAAATTAATTGAGTTAAACCTGTACTTATTTGACGATTAAATATAAACATTAAACTGATTATTATTAACATCATTATTTGTTTATAATTAGTCGGTTCGGTTTTTAGTAAATTGTGAGCTATTTCTAATCCTGTAGATGATATTAATATTAGCCCAATAATAGATACTATCAGTGACGTAGTGTTTAATATGTCTTTCATCATATGATTAATGTCTTGACTAGATGGGCTTACAGTTGTAACTGTGTTATTTACTGTTTCAGTATTTGATGCCGATATAATTAATAATATTATAGTCAATAAGCAAAAGATGGCTGTAAATCCAATTAGAATTTTTTTAGTTTAATATCTAATTTAGGTGGTTTTGTTGTAGTTTCTTTTTGTTTTTAAATCTAAATCTGATAATGGGGTGTTTATATTATTAGATTTTTAATTGAGATGGCTTGGTTAAATCCATTTATTAATTCCTTTCTATTTTTTTACTAAGTATATTATAGCATAGAAGAGCATTTATATCTAGTCGTATAATTAACATTATGCGACTACTATTGACAATATATTATATTTTTAAGTATGATTTATATATTAAAAATAAATTTCGAGGTGAATATGGCAACATATAAACATGAGACATAATATTAAGTGTCAGCAATCTATAGCTAATATATTACAATTGCTCCCGTCATTTTTGTAAGTTATATGTCAACGGTCGTGAGGGAGCTATTTCGGCACAAACATTATATATATACGTTAGTAGACTTTCTGTATTTTTTTAGATATATAAAATCTTTGGGTATAAAAGATATCTCATTAAAATATTTAGCGTGTTTGAATATTCATAATTTTGAGGATTTTTGCTCATTGGCTTAGATATAATAATACAGAAAAAAACAATTAAGTGAAAAAAATCCATAAATAACTATTTAACAGCAATATCTTCGTTATATGATTATTTTATTAGAACCGGTGATTTAGATATAAATCCTGTTCGTTTAATCGAACGTAAATCTATAAAAAGAACACGAAATGTAATTTATATAGATGATACTGATAAATTTTTAGGTGTATCTAAATCAGGAATCGGATTATCGGATACACAACTTAGATATTTTAATAAATTATCTATCAGAGATTATGCTATTTGTATGGTGTTATTACGCACAGGAATTAGAGTATCTGAGTTAATTGGCATTAATTTATCGGATTTAGATTTGGATGAATGTTCTATAAATGTATTACGAAAAACGTGATAAATCTGATATAGTCTATTTTGATGATGAAACAAAAGAGGTTTTAATTAAATATCTTGATGAACGAGAATTATATTTGACTAATAAAAAAAGAACAGGCATTGTTTTTTTAGTAAGTATAGGCAAATATAAAGGTACAAGACTTTCTGTGCGAAGCATAGAGCGTTTAATTAAAAAATATGCTATATCATCAGGTATTAAAAACGCAAGTAAAATTACGCCACATAGACTTAGAGCTACTTTTGCTCATGATATGTTAAATGCAACAGGTGATATAAGACTTGTACAAGAGGCTCTTGACCATGAAAGTGCAGATACCACTGCAATTTATTTAAATACAAGAGCTGAGCATCTTAAAAATAATAGAAATATAATATCTGAATATAAAAAAGAGCAGGCTTAAAACAGGAAGCTCCGACTTATAAAAGTCGGAGTATTTCACGCCTGCTCTAATGCTTTTCTGCATTCAGCTTTAGCATTACGTCTACGCTGTTTGCTTGAAGCATAATAGTCATTGGACATTGTTTTATTAAAATAGCCTGTCCAAAGTGTGCCACGCTCATTGGTGATGCCCATCTGAGCCTTTAACTGCTTTTCTTTTCTTTCACGTTTTGTCATATTAGCCTCCAAAAAATTATAATTCACAATACAAAAGAACACTCGAAAAATTTTAAAATATATATCCGTGTTTTAGACACGGATATAGTTAATAATATAAGTTATTTAATTGTGCATCAATTTCTGCTATTTGATTTAATAACTCTTGTTTTTTTAGCAATCAATTTGTTTTTTTATCCAGCTTATTATTTGAGTTAAAATATTTTTGTGATAACTAATCTTGATTTATCAAGATTTGATAATGTCATAAAATTCTTTATATAAGATTGTTTCTAATACAATAGAATCATCTATATCATCTAAGCTATCAAATACTGTTGGATATCTCATTGAGCCGCCGGATTTAGGAAAATTGCCTTTAATAATAATTGTGTTTGAATTAAGATTAACATCAGCGTCTCTTGAATCTCTCCATACCATCATTAGATTTTTAATTTTGACAACACCTGAATTTGTGTCATAAAAGTCAGCTGGATTAAATTCAACTCTTATTTTCTCATCGGACCTGTAGCTAAATCCATAATAATGCAATAATAAATCATTTGATTTATCTTCAAATCTATGGTCAAACATCCATTCTTTTGTTTCTGATTGCCATTTTGCACCACAATATTTTTTTAATGCATTTGAAAAATTAGGATTGTATCCAAATTTCAAATAAATTTTATCATCTTCTATTCGTCTTTGCATATTTTATACCTCTTTGTATTTACCATTTTCTGTTCTCACACCATATGAGGCGTTATAGTTTAAGTCTTTTAATTCTTCTCTAAGCTTAGCCATACATTCTGAAACACTTATTTGAGTTTCATCACATAAGACCATTATAACGCCTTGTTCGTTAATGGCTTTGTATCCACGATTAATTAATTCATTTATTATTTCTTGTTTGTTATCAGTCATATTGCTTATATATCCATTTCTTCGTCAATATAGTCATCACTGTTAAATCCGGACATAGAATTATAATTATTCATATTTAATTCGGATTTATCTTTTTAATACAGTTGGTTGTGGTTTAGCTCCGTTATAACCGTACCAATTATCATTAATTTTACAGTCGTGATATAAATTTAATAATTCATGATATTTTAACTGACCGTTTATGATAAATGCGTCTGAACAGATATATACTCTACAAGCATATGGTGCAGTTGTCTCTTGAGCAACAAATGCGAAACCATACTTTTCATCAGTAATTTGTTCAAGTCCGGCTGTATAAAATCCTGCTTGAAATTGATAGCCATATTTGTTTATAGTTGATTCAAAATATCCGTCTTGACAGGAACTTGTGGTTTTATAATCTACGATATATTTTTTATTATCTATTATGGCAATATTATCACATTTAGCTTTGACTTTTTCTTGTGTGGCTATATCTTCCCAATACCATTCTGTTTCATGCTCTCCGTTTAAAAATAAACTTGCAAGTTCATCATCTTGAATGGCTTTTGCCATAGCTTTAATTTTTGAAAAATCAATTTGAGAAATAACCTCTTTATTTGAACTGTTATCAATAAATTTTTGCCACTCTTCTTTTCCGGCTTTGGTTCGTTTATCTACGTTTGGGGCAATGATATATTCATCAAAAAATGTGTCGGGTTCAAGTATCATTTTGTGTGCTGCAATACCAAATATCATAGATGGGCTTGGTTCTCTTTTGGTTTCACATTGAGCTTTAAAATATGCAGGTGAACGATTAATGTTCCATAAATCGCTACGTCTTATGCCTTCATGTGCGTTATAATCTTTTTGGTGCATAAAATATTTTTAATCTCCTTTTTTTAAATTTGCTCCCGATAATATATAGTTAGTAATATTTATATTGATTTATCAGTATAAATCTTGTAGAATATTATTATATATAATTATACAAGAAAGGATGTTTTATCATGAAATTTAAATCCATATTATTTATTATGATTATCTTTGTATTAAGTTTAACAGGTTGTACAAAAAGAACTTGATACAAAAGACAGTACAGGAAACAGCTTTATTTAATATTAAAAAAATCTAAACTCAATTCAAGTAAATTTAAAGTCTGATATAGAGTTAAATAATTATAAAAAGTAATATAGATGATTTATCTTCTAAAAATTATATATTCAGATGATAAGTCTTATACTAGGGGTTATTATGTGAAATATAATAATTATGAACAATATTTAACATATCAAAATGATATTCCTGTGGTTTATACAAAAAAAGATAATAATTGGTCTAATTATATAAATAAGCGTAATGAATTAGATAGCATATCTATTTTTATTACAAATGTTATTATCTTCGGATTCGCAAACAAATTTTTAAATCAATGGGATTTATTGACGTAAATCATAAAAAAAGTGTTATAGATTGACACGACAACTTGATTTAGGAACAATGCAGTTTATATTATCGGATATAAATTTAATTATGGATAATAAAAATGATAATATAAATTTCGAAGATATAAATATATCTGATGCAAATTTAGAAGTTTATATAGATGCAAAGACTTTATATCCTATTCGATATAATATTAAGGCAAATAATATTATGATTAATATTGATTTAGATAACTTGAATAATATTAATTTAGATGATATATCTGTACCAATTGATATATTAAATACTTCACTTGATATATCAGTTAATACAACAGATATTATATCGAATATAAATGATAAACCTGAACAAACTGAGTTAAAATACTCTGTATCACTTGATAATAAGTTTATGGGATTTATGAATAAAGATAAATATGCTGTAACAGTAAATGATATTGCTCATATCATTGAAGCAAAAAAACAGATAATAAATTTATTAGAGCGTTTTTTTGGTTAAAAGATAAGCCTGCATTTGATGCAGCAAAAAGCCGGATATGACTTTTGATAAGAGTCTTGTTTTTAGAACAAGATGAATCACCTGAAGTGAATGTAAAAAGATAGTCATATATCGGATATACAAACTAAAAAGCTTAGATAAATATAATGTTTATGCTTATAGTTTTGATTATATGGATATAGATACTGGTTTAATTACGCAAGTATATAATTATTATATAGACCTTGGTGATAATATATATGCCAATATAGTATTAAATCAAACAAATAAAAATAAAATATCAGATGACGAAGCATTTGCTGTTTTATCTGATTTTATTTTTACAACATAAATAAAGGAGTAAATTTTATGACTAAAGATGACGATTTTATTGATATGCCTGATGATGATTTAGATAGTATTCCGGATGATGGTCCGTTAGATGATACATTTGATGATTCGGATTTAGATTCAATTCCGAATGATATGACAGATGATACATTTAATGATGATGCAGATTCAGATAAATCAGCTAATCAAAATTCGGATAATCATTTTGATAACGAAGATGATTATGATAGTGATGATGATTGGGAAAACGGTGAAATAGATTCTGAGTTTGCAGAAGCTGAATCAAACGAGTTAAAGGCTGATACAATTGAACTTGATGAATATGGTAATTATGTGGAGTTACTTCCACATTTATTAGATGTAATTCCATATGAAGATGATGAAGCAGGTACAATACATAGACGAGTTGATTTATTTCATGAATCTGTAATTGAAACATTAATAGAGAATTGGCAAAGTTGTCAACAGATGTGTTGTGATTTATTGCCTGATTTTCCATATGTCGGTTTATTTTTTGATTCGAATCAAGTTGGCGGGTTCAGTTTTAAAGATAGACGAAATGAGGCAAAAGGGTCTATTATCGAGTGTATTAATTCAGGTAGAATTACAACAATGATAACGCCGGGATTATTGGCACATAAAGCATTTGTGTTTGTGCCAAATGCTGCTACTCTTTCAGCAATGGATGAGTTTGAATTATTAACAGAGTCGATTTATAAGCTTTGTTTTTGTGACGAAGACGGTAATGTTCAGTTATCAGATTTGACTGTTTCATATAATGCTATTGCTCGTATGATACTTGCTGATGTAAATATCAGAGAAAGTATAATATACGAATTGACAGAGGGTGATTCGTTAAAAGATTCTATTGATTTTGAAGATGATTTTGGTGATTCCGAAGAAATCACGGAATAATAAAAATCATATAATAAAAATATTGTATTATTTATTCTTTGGGGTATAATTTTTTTATAAAGATAAATTTATTTAGTGTTCAACGGAACATAATATTTATCTTTGAGATTTACAGAAATTGTATTCCAACGGGAATAGCTGTACATCATTGTACTCTTATGTTTGGATACAATGGTGTGCAGTTTTTTTTATTATAAAAAAGGAGATATATAAATGGCAACAAAAGTCAATGTTAAAGATGTTATGGCTGAATTTATGTTTGCCGAGAGTGTTCATCGTTTTAATGAATTAAGACAGGAACATGGTCAGCCGTTGTTAACAACAACAAATGCTCGTAATTTGCATGATAGATTTATGGATGGATTTAACGCCCGTTTGGACCCATCTCTTCCTGCAAATCAAACAGAAAATTCTTGGGCAACAAAGCAACAGCAAGCTCATGATTTGTTTATGATGGATGCTCAAAAAAATAATATTGATGTTTATGACAAATCTAAATGGACTGAGGATATGACTAAAATGTCTAAATCATATCTTGGATATGTCGGTACATCAGCGAGTCAGGCATTTAATGATGCAATTAAAGATTTTAATAACGGGCAGGAATTTTATCAAATGGCATTTGGTAAGGATGTAGACCCTACTACACTTACTGATTCTGTGGCTTTTACATATCAACAATCTCGTGGAAATATTTCTTCGATGATTAATACATTTGAAAAGCAGACAGGTTGGGATGCTGTTCTTACAAATGAATATATAAATAATCCTGACAAATTGCCGTTGGGTTCAGATATATTTGTTCCGGTATCTCCGTTTGATAAAAAGTATGCTTTTAATAAGACTATTTTAGATAGGGGTGCAGCTATTCATTGGTCTGTGTCTGAAAAGCTTATAGATAATGACGGTAATTTTATCGGTCCTGATAACAAACCTGAACGAATGCAAGATATTACTTTGTATGCAAGTAAGTATCAAAAAGCTGAAACAGCTGTTAATGTTATTGCAGGTGTGGGTGCAAATAATAAGCCTTTCGGTCAAAGAGTACAGGTTGAAACTTCGGATGTTACTGTTAATCCGAAATATGAAGCAGGTAAGTTATATACTTATGAGGATGCTTGTGGTTTATCAGCTCTTCGTCCTTATATGTCAAATGCTGATTATAAATCTGTAGCTGAGCCTATTTCAAGTTTTTATGCAAGAAATTCGTCTGACCCTAAGAAAGGACCTATGAGTGATGAAGCCATTAAGAAGTCTATTAAAATTTTAGAATGGCTTACAGATAACGGCTATGATTATTCTATTTCAAAGGATTCCAATCCGGGTCAATTAAAGGCTCATATTGGTAATTCTAAAATAGATATCAGAATTATGGATACAGCTGCAAATGAGAATTATATCGGTCGTTGTTATAATGATGGTATGTCAGGATATTATCAAAAAGGTTCTCAAAAAACAGGATATGGTTCTGCAACAACAGAAGACACTATTCGTCTTATCTCTTATATGATGGGTAATACTGTAGAAAGAACCCATTATAATGCCGGACCTGAGTGGACACCAAAATTAGGTCAAAATGGTGTACGCCGTCAAGCAGATGATGTAGCACCTGTTGCGGGCGGTAAAGCTGCTCTTTTCCGTGCAAAGACAGGTACAGGTCAAAATATTGTTATACATGAAGACGGTATTATGGATATGTCTTTATCTCGTAAACAGGGTATGGACAGACCTGACCAACAGGTCTTAATGGATGTTGAACTTGGAGCAAAAGCTCCATCCGGTACATATCATTATAGAAATAAAAAGCTTGCTATTATTGAGAGTGTATATCATAACAAACGTGAGTATTTTGAAACACCTACAGAAGCAATAGAATATTTAACAGACGCTATTGAATCTGCTCGTAATAATTATACTGAAAAGATGAATCTTGACGGACTTATCAATCAGTATCATGAGCATGAAAATGATACGGAATATCAGCCTGTTTTATCACCTGACCCTAATATTGCACCTGTGCAGAGTATATATTGGGATGTATTATCAGGTAAACGTGATTTGTTTAAAGCCGGAACTACATGGGAAGATGCTATGACTGAAGTTCAAGGTGAAAAAGAGGGGCTTGCCGATATTTTTAAAGGTTTAGGTATGAGTTCTCGTTATGACGGCACACCTGAGGAACAAATCAAACAGCATTTTGCTGAAAGTCTTGACCTTGAAATAGGTACAATAGATTTAAATCCTGATGACCATAAGCGTTTTAATCCGGATATGGTTGCATCTTTGATGAATTCGGCATCAGGTAAGTTCAGAAACACTGATGATATTATTGCTGCAATGAATGTATGTAATATGGATGCATCAGAATGTAGAGGAAATGATTTTTGCGGTTGGTCAAATTAAAGATAAGCTTTTTGAAATTTGATGAAACTACATCTCATAACTTAGGTGATTCTCCGTTTATGTCTCGTATAGAACAGACTATTAAAGATACTTTGGCATCTAGTCATGCTGTACTTGCAGAACCTGACGGCGATAAAAATCCGATTCAGATAGATGATAACGGTGTAATTCATTATAATGCATTAAGAGGCATTTTAAAGCCTACTAAGGGTTCTAAAAAGGCTGAAGATTTGGAACTTGTTATGGAAGAATTTTCAGGTACAATCGGACAGGTGTTTGAGCCTGATGAAGATGGTCTTGTTGAGACAAAATATAACGGCTCTGAAAATAAGTTATTTGTGCCTGCATATAAAGCAACTATCTTACCGCAAAAAGATGGTGAATTTAAGAATATGATTGAGCGTACAAGACTTGTAGATTATACAAGAATTGTTTGTGATAATATTAAGGCTCAAATACGTTCAGATGTTGTGGATATGCATCCTGAGGTGGGAACTACAACAAGTATTAATAATAGTTATAAGGGCTTGTATATGACAAGACTTCCAATTACTGTTATGCAATTAGAGGGTGAATCATTAAAGGATACATATCTTCGTCAATGTGAGCAAACAGGTCTTCCATCTGATATAGTAAAGGCTCAGTTTGAAACATTTGCAGGACAGGTAAAATATCCATCTGATTTAAAGGAATCATCTTCTCTTAATGCAGCGTTTGCACATAATAATCGTGAAGTTAAAGATGTTGATGTGCTTGCAAATGATAATGGTATTGACGGTTGGAATTTGACAGGTCATACAAACATGAGTGTTCTTGGACCTGAGGGTGATGGCTATTTTGATAAGAACGCAACCGGTTCAGCAAAGAATCAGGGTAATGTCCGTTATCTTGTTCAAGGTGCTGTTGTCCGTTCTGATGGAAGCATTATACCGGCAATGAAAGAAAATGAGCATGGTGAATTTGAAATTGACAAGGATGCTCAAACTGCTCTCATGGCAACTGAAATTATGAAATATTCAGAATTTACGCCATACGATAGAAAGCAGATGGTATTTAGTAATTTACAATCGGCTACAGGTGTAGCCTTTAATACAGGTGTAGCTTGTTTAACAGTAGGCGGTAATACATTTGATGATGGTGTGCCTATTACATCAAAATGGGCGGCAGAGCATGGTGTTATCGAGCATATTCCTGCAACTGATACAGAGCCTGCTCATGATACGATTCGTCCGCTTGGTGTAGGTGATAAGATATTGGACCCTGCTGGAAATAAGTGTGTAGTCGGTATGGTTGTTGACCTTGATAAACCTGATGAAGAAATTGCTAAAATGTCTAAGGCAAAACAGGCTGTATATCAATATTTTAAAGAGAATCCTGAGGTTGATATAGTTATGTCACCATATGCACCTATGGGTCGTTTTAATGCAACATCTGCGAAGTGGGCTATGGACAGTACGTTTGCCACTACTCTTCCTGATGGTCGTGAGGTATATGGTGGTCATATGCCGATTATTATTACTGATAAGACGGCTGATGAAAAGACTAAAGTTTATGATGACGAAGCAATTAAAACAGGTGGCGGTCGTTCAGCATCAGGTCAGTTTAACTGGGTTTTATCTGCAAAAAATGCTTATGGCTTAATGGATGAATGTTATGGTGGTAACGGAACAGCTCTTTCTTCATATCGTGAGTATTTGATTACTATGGGTCTTGATATGAGTGAAACGGGACAGCTTCGTATGGGTTATGAGCCACAACAGGGTGAAGAAAGACATTTGTTTACTCTCCCATCTCCAAATGAAGTACAGAGTAAATCCGATAAAGATAACAAGCAGGATTTTCGTAATTTGATTGATGCTCGTGGTGGTTTTTTGGAAGTTCCATTCCAGATGACTTTGCCGTCAGGTGCTCAGTTACAAGAAATTCCTAGAGAACAATCTGCATATAAAGATAGAACAACTTATGCACTTCCTATTCTTTCTTCTTATCTTAGAAGCGGTCAGGAATTTCAAGATGGAAGCAGTATGGTACATGATTATACTAATCAGTATGCAAATATCTATGCCAATTCTGTAAAGTATATGTCTTTAACTGAGGCAGGTGCTCCTGAGGATGAAAAGGCGAAAAAGAAGTTTGAAACAGAGCTTTATAAGTGTCAATCTTCTGTTGCTGAATCTTATACAAGTATTACGAGTGATATTAAAAATCGTATATTTGAGGGTAAGCATAACTTTATTCGTGACCATATTATGTCGGCAAGATTGCCTCATTCAGCAACAGCTGTTTGGTCTGCTGAACCTGATGCAAAGCTTGATGAAATCTGGATGAATGAAACTATGGCGAAAAACCTCGGTAAATCTGAGGGTGATATGGTTGCTATGTGGCGTGACCCTTGTCTTCATACTCGTGCACTTACAGGAATGAAAGTACATATTGATAACAGTCTTACAGGTATTGCTGTAAATCCGTTTATGGCATCTCGTATGGACGGTGACTTTGATGGTGACTCTGTTGGTCTTTATGGTGTATCCTCAAAGGCAGGACTTGCTGATTTAAATAATCATTTTGCATTGCATAATACATTGCTTGACCCAATTCATAAAGATGTAAATCTTAGAGACAGAAACGGTGAATTTATTGTTGATGAACATGAGCCAGACGGTATTAAAAAGGGTTATAGAATTGCCATAAATACGAAGATGGATATTACATCTGCGTTGTTAGCCGATGAGAATGCAAGAAAACAAGCTGAACTTGATGGAAAGCCGTTAGACGGAAAATCATTTAAAGAGCAGTTTAATGATATTCAAAATGAGCTTAATTTAGTCAGTCTTGAAAAAGAGGGTCTTAAAAAGATGCTCAGTGGTGAAAAGCTTGATGAACAACTTGCTGAAATAGATAAAAAAAATCAAGCATTGTGTGATAATTTATCTCAGTGGACAAAGGATTTAATGGATACATATCCTATTGGAACAGCTGTTCTTGATATGAAGAATCCACAAACTTATCTTGAGAGCCTTAATGAGATTGCTGCATCAGGTGCTAAGGGTAAGCCGGGGGCTGTTCTTAATACAGCAAAACAAGCAGGTTATGAGGTTGAAACTGAAGTTCGTGAAGACGGAAAGGTTTGGGCAAAGCCTGAAACTGTTATTGTTCATGATAAGACGTTGACAACTCGTAAGGATGAAATGGATGTAGAGATGGCTCTTGCCATTAAATCAAGCGGTACAGGTCTTGCAGGTCAGGTTTCTTTAAATCTTGCGGCAGTTGCTCGTAATTTATGCTTAAAAGACGGTCTTGATTTGACGTATAATGCTACACAAGGTATTTTGCAGTCCAAGCACGATGCTGCAATCGGTATACAACAATATACAATGCTTAATGGTGCTTTAAGAGAAATGTGGCGTGGACATAAAGTAGAACACGTTGATACCGCACCTGATGCACCTATTTCTGAGCATTGGAGAGTTGTAAAGATGATAAAGGCAAGTCGGTTCAGCTTACAACTGATGAATGGGTAAATCAGTTTATGGAAATTCATAATGCAAAAGACGGTATGAACCTTGCAGGTGATGTAAATGTAGAACAGGTTAAATTAGTGGCTAATGCTCTTACAAGTCCTGACGGTACTGTTTATGATATTACATCTAAAGAAGCATTAATGGCTCTTGCTGCTCCAATGGACCGTCTTGGTTATGGTAAAGCTACATTTGATAAAGTGGTAGAAGCTGCAAAAAATAATGAGAATTTATTTGAGGGTGAAGCAAACTTCCATCTTGCTCCTGCTGCTGTTCGTAGAAATATAACTAAAATGGCTGAATACGAAAAAGCTCAATTAGAAAAGGCTCAAATCCTTGAAGCAACTCAAGAAGCTGTAAAATCAACACCTGATGTAAAGGGTATTCAGTTTGAGCCTACACCGGATTTGGCAAAGACTGTTAATAAATCTGTTGAACAGAAAATAGAAAAGCCTGTGCTTGAGACAATTACAAAGAGTGATACAAAAGATGATATTGACACTCATAAAGAAAATACAAGTGAACGTGTACAGTCAAATAAGCGTGGTAGTATTAATGTTATGGTTAATAATTATCATGCAAAAGCGGCACAAAAAGCAGATAGTGATTTAATTGATACACCAAAGGCTGATGAAATTGCAATAGAAAGTGTTGCGAAATCTAAGACTGATGTTGATACTCAGTTAAAGTTGGCTGAGCGTTCAGAAGCTGAATCTAAGAAGAAAGCATCAAAAGAAATGACAGGTTCTGTAAAATCAGATATGACAAATCAAAAAACAAGTGTTGAGGATATTAAGTCTGTATCTGAAAAAGAGGCTAAATCTGATTGTCAACCATAATAGTATTATTGCATATGCAGACTTTTGTTAAAAGTCTGCATATGTTTTACATTGATAAATCAATATTTTTGTATTATAATATATATAATTTTAGAAAGGATGTATGTATATGAATGTTCGTACAATAGATGAGTTTAAATCCGATATAGAGGATAGTCCTATAAATATTGAACAAGCCGGTCGTGATTTTGAAGCAACTATCAGATTACGTCAAGATGTAGAAAGTTATTTTGATTTGCGTAGACAAATGTCTCAAGATGATGCGGAATTTGCTCAAAAAAATATTGCAAGTCGTATGACAAGTATGGATTTAGCCATTAATCCGAATAAAGCAAAGGATGCAGCAAAAGTTTCAGGTCTTGGGGTTGGCGAGATTATTTCCAGATATGACAGACAACATTATGTTGAACTTTTATATGATGCAAATTTGCCTGAGTTGCTTAGTTATGTAGATGACGGAGCTACTCATGTTGCAAAGTCTTTAGGTTGGTCTGAAGATAAAATCATGGATGAATTTATAAAATATGATAGAGAACAGGCTTTAAAAGAAATCACGCCACAGCTTAAAGCTGATAGCAGTTTTTTACAAAACACTGTGTTTAGACGTGAGGGTTATGATGGTTTCATACAGCCTGAGGAATTGCCATATTATATGAAACAGGAATATGATAAGTACGAGTATCGTGAGACTGATAAGAGTGCTTGTGTGCCTAAATCTGAACCTGTAGAATCATCTAATAATAATTTCTTTGAGGCAAAATCAACTGAGTTACCGTTGCCGGATGATGCATATAAAGTCAAATCAGATTTTAGAAATCGTATGTATAATACGGCTTTTGATGATTATGGTTTTGATGAAAAGTTTGATGATGATGATTTGGATTATTAAGCTTAAATATAAATAGATTACGAAAGGAATGATGCCATGACTGATTTTCATAAAACTAATTTAGAGATAGGCTCAATTGAAGAAAAAAATGAGCTTGATAAGCTTTAAAAAAATCAATTAAGTCATTACAATTAGAGTTTATTAAACAGATACAAAAATAAATTATCTATAAATATTACAGATAATAATTTAGAGTATCTTCTTACAGAACTTAATAAAGTATATTGCCAAAAATTGATAGGCTTATGTGATAAACCGTTAGAAAACGGACTTGCTCCTATTACGATTATACGACATATACGTATGTGGGTTGGAGTATGTTTAGCATCTAATCAATTTAAACGTATTTGTAAATCAAATACTGTAAATAATTTAATAAGAATTATAGATGCTCAAATTGAAAAAAAGCTAAGCCTGATTCATCTATTATTTTTTTAGATTAAATTTAATTAATACACATCATGATTTTTATTTGCCTTATGTTCCTGAAACGTTAGGTGCATTTCGTATAGCATATTTAGAGTTGATTTATAATGCTATGCGAGAAAAAGATGCTAATATAAAGGATTTATGGTTCAAGTTTGAATCATTTGAAAATAAGATGCTTCAATATGGCAGGGTTGTTGGTATATCAGATAGTTCGAATGACAGAGCTATGCGTATGATTGCAGGTATTTATATAGATAAATATTCTGATAAAAGTGATATATTTAGAGAAACGGCTTATAATCTTGTCACTCGTGGCGAAGATGCGGTTATCACTTATAAAATAAAAAAGCGTAATCTTGATGAAGTTTATATTAAAGATATTAATTATTTCAGATGGGATGGAAATTATATAGATGAATCCGGACAAGATTTTTTGTTGGGATTTACACCACGAGTGCCTGCTTCAGTAAATGAACTTCGTAGGCGTTCAAAAGAAGCATGGGATTTAAAATTATCTTTGGCAAGTACACCTAAAGAGTTTGTTGCGTGTTTATCACTTGATACAGCAAGAAATATACAGAAAAAATATTTAAAATTCATGCAGATAGATAACGGTCTTACTGATGAAGATTTGACTCATTTAAATGATTTTATGAATTATAATGATGATGTTACGTGGATGATAGATATAGGCGGTACTAATCCGTTTAATACCGCCGGATTATCTATGAATTATGTTGAATTTATTAAAAACGGACCATCAGAAGAGATAACAGAGCCTATGGCGTGTAACTATTCAGAGTTAAAGTCTGCAATGTGTTTATGGTTTAATTTACATCCTAATGTGAGTCCATATGCGTTTCAAACAAAGGCAAATGTATTATATAAGACATATGAAAAGCGGTAAGATGTCTCTTGAAATAGAACAGGAAATTTATGATGTATTAAAAAAGCGTGATGAATTATTTTTAGAATGGGCAAAGGCTTATGCCAATTTAAATAATAATTTGCAAGCAAATATAACTGAAATGAAATCTGTTTTAGAAAATACAAATATAAGACCTCTGCCGGGTGAACATAGACCTGAGAAAAAAGGCGTATTTTTGTAAGTCTTTTATTATGCTTAATATCTGTTATGATTGATATATAAATATAAGTAAAGGATATAAGAATTATGGATGTACCTACAAGAACAGTAAGTTTTTATATGAATGACGGTACAGATACATCTAAAAAATGGGCTTGTAATAAAAATCAACCGATTGGTGTATTACCTGAGGTTAGTCGAGACGGTTTTATGTTTATCGGTTGGTTTACTAATCCGAAATCAGGATATGGTACAAAATTTACTAAAGATACAAGCATAGATACAGATGTTGAATTGTATGCTCATTGGCGTAAATCAAAACATAATAAAAGACGACAAATGATGATGGCTATGTCGTCAAAAGATACTTGGACTAATGAAGATAAAGGTCAAATTCATTTAGGATTAGGTTCGGATGAATATGATGAGTATCTTGAAGATTTACAGGAACATAATCCGTTAAAACCTAATGACAATATGCATCAGGAATTGGCAGAACATAATCAGGATTTAGTGCTTGAATTAAATGAAAAAGCAAATCAAACACAAAATCCGTTGGTTGATAGAAAACATAATGAGTCGTTAAAGCGTTCTGAAATTTTGGCAACGGCAAGTTATCTGGCTGATTCTGTTTTTAAAACTACAGATAAATCAGACGATGAACGACTCGGAACTATGCGGGGTAATAACGATATTGTGTCAAGTCTTGTAAATAATCCAAGTAAATCAATTGATGAAACCGTTGATGATACAGAGGATTATATAATGTATGGTCATAAATATTGGTAATAAAATAAAAAAATAATTTAAGAAAGGGTGTTGAGATGGGCAAATTATTAGATAAATTAGATAATTCTCTTGCAGGGAAGGTTATCGGCAAAGCTGCAAGAACTGGCATAACATTTGGTACTATTGCTACTCTTCCGGGTCTTATGATTGGATATTCGGCAAAGCACGGAATGGAGAAAGAATTAGATGCTATCGGTGCAAGTCTTGGTCAAGCTATTATTGAAGATATGAGTATGTCAAGATTTGACCAGACTATGGCAATTGGAACGTGGAGACACGCTCCGGGTATCGGTCGTAAATTGCCACCTGTTGTTACAAATAGAGGTGGATATGATACAGGTCTTTATGGTCCTGATAGATAAAATAATATAAAAAGGCATGATTTATTTCATGTCTTTTTTTTTTGATTATTTAAATATATTGATAAATAAAGATATTTGTTGTATAATCAATATATAATAACTGATATATGAAAGGAAGTATATGTTTAATAAATCTAAAGTAATTCAAAATTTGTTGGTGATAGCTTTAGTTTGTATGGTTTTAACTGTTATTTTTTTGGAATACTATATAATCATAGTGTTTCAAATAACGTATTTGAGATTAAAAACACAAACTATGCAGGATTTTTTACAGGCAATAGATACATCTGAATCTCAATCACCTAAAGTGAAAATTCATGATGTAAACATCAATAATAAAAATGATATGGAGCAAACTACAAATGAAACATCTAATAAATAAATTTATGATATTTATCGCTTGTTTATTTTTAACAGGTTGTGGTTCTAAATCTGTTATGTCTATTGAGAATACATCTGTATCCATTGGTGAATTTGCAGTATTTACAAGGTTTTTACAGTCAAATCAATATAGCGGATATCAAGATGCTTATCGTGAATATTTAAAACAGTCCGGACAGACAGATATAAATAATAAAGTTATGTCTGTTGTTTGGGATACTAAGGTTCAAGATAAGGCGTCTAGCAGCTCGCAGGACGCATCAAATAGTGTTGAGCCTAATGTTGGTGCAATAAATAATACAACACCATCTGATGCGATTGTAGAGCATACAGAGGGGGATGTATTAAAGAACTTGGCAATTAACTCTTTAAAAGAATTTATAATAACTTCAAATCATGCAAAAGATTATAATATTAAGCTTGATGATTCAGAACTTAAATTTATCAATGAAATGGCAACAAAATATTATAATCAAAATAAAAAAGCTTTAAAATACGATAATGTTAAGTTGCAGGATGTTGTTGATTTTATGAAGCATTATAATTTGTTTGTCAAAACAGTTAATTATATACAGGCACAAAATATTACATCGGTGAGTGATGCCGAATCAAGGGTGATTAATATATCTTATCTTGCAATACCATATGATTCGGATGAAGCAGCTGTATCATCAGTTATACATCAAATATATAAGAATGTTAAATCAAATAATACTGACTTATCAGAAATTGCGAAGCAATATAATGCTGTATACAATACTATAGATTTTGCTCCAATGGATAAGTCGGCAGATTATGTATTTGACGATAAAGATTTAGATATTATGAGCAGGTCATATAATAACGATATATTAGAGCCTATTAAAGGTGATAATAAAACATATTATATAATTAAAATTAATAATATTGATAAACCTGATGAGTCTGTTAAATATAAAGAACAATTAATTGCAAAAATATAAGATGCAGGCATATGTCGATTTATATAATCAATGGTTATCTGATACAAAGATTAGTTATGATTTATCTTTAGTTAATAAGTTTAAGATAACTGATTCCGTTATTTTTTTAAAGCTGTAAAGTAAACTATTAAATATAATTTTTTTATATGATAATATATTCGGTTCATACCACTTATTTTTATTGTGTGGTATGAACCGTTTTTAATTTTTATTAAATCTTTGATAAATCAATCTTTTTATGTTATAATATGATTCATATAATATATAAAGTATATTAAAAAAACTGATATATGTGGTGTTGCATTATTATCAGTTATCTTATATATTAGTAAATAAGAATAAGATTGATTTGATTTTTTTGTGAATTTCACATAGCCCGATGAATATTTGCTAATGTGTGTATTAAACAGGGCAAATAAAATAAAAATGAGGGAATATATGCGTAAAAAGAATAATGAAGCGTATGCTATATCAATGGTAAATGATAAATTAAAAAATGATAAATCGAAATCTGTTAAATCAGATAAGATAAAAAATACAAAACTTAATGCAAATAAGCAAAAAAAGATTAATAAAGAAATGTTTATTGCTGCTGTTGCTGAAAGAACAGGGTTGACTCAAGCAACCGTGAGTACTGTTTTTGATGCATATCAAGAAGAAATCATTGATAGAGTTACGAATAATGAAGAGGTCTCTATTACAGGGTTCGGTAGATTTTATTTACAAAGACATAAAGGGCATCCTGTTCAGTTTTCCAGTATGAATGAGACGGTACATGATTATGTTGTTTTTAAGTTTTCAGCATCAAATGTATTGAATAATAAACTGAGAACATTGGATTCAATGCATAGGTTAGAAATGTAGGTTATAATTCCCCTTATTTATAAGGGGAATTTTTAACGTGTAGGTGAAAAAAATAATGATATTGAGTAAAAAAATAAGATGTCTTCCAACAGCAGAACAAATTACTTTGTTTAAAAAGTCTTCTGGAACTGCTAGATTTGTATATAATTTAATGATTTTTAGAAAATAAGAAAGCATATAATAATTATTTGCAATCTAATAGAAATGATAAATTATCATTTATTACAGGTTATGCTTTTTGGAAAAATATATTACAGAACTTAAAAAAATTCCTGAATATTTATGGTTATCAGAAGTTAGTTCAAAGGTAGCAAAAACAGGCTTGTATTGACTGTGACAATGCTTTTTAAAAGATTCTTTAAAAAGCTCTCAGGATTTTCAAAGTTCAAGAAGAAGGGTGTTAAAGATTCCTTTTATGTAAGATATGATTCAATAAAAGTTACAAAAAGAGGATTTAAGTGTGAAAAACTTGGAGAAATTAAAACATCTGAATTATTACCAAAAGTTAATAAATATTATAATCCTCATATAGTATATGATGGAAAAATATTGGTACATAACTTTTGGAATTGATATTCATGAAAAAGGATAATGAAAATAATACTGGAAAAACTTTAGGCATTGATTTAGGAATTAAAACATTTGCAACTGTTTCAGATGGTACTGTAATACCTAACATTAACAAGTCCAGAAAAGTTAAATTGATTTATAGGACAATCAAGTATTTCCAGCATAAATTAGTTAGATGCAAAAAAGGGAGTAAAAACAGGATAAAAGTTATTAAGAAACTGCAATTATTACATAGAAAATTACGATGTATAAGAAACAACCATATACATCAAGCAACAACAATGTTGGTGAAAACCAAGCCAGCTAAAATAGTTATTGAATGCTTGAATGTATTAGGAATGTTGAAAAATCGTAAACTTTCAAGAGCTATTTCAGAAGCAGGGTTCTATGAGTTTGCAAGACAGCTTGAATATAAATGTAAACTCTATGGAATTGATTTTGTCAAAGCTAATAGATTTTTTCCAAGTTCCAAATTATGTAGCATATGTGGATATAAAAAGAATAATTTAAAATTATCTGACAGAATATATCACTGTGAACATTGTGGAAATGTTATTGATAGAGATTTAAATGCCTCAATAAATTTATCATATTTATAATTTGTTAATTATTGATATACCGTTCGATACACGGGAATTTAAGTCTGTGGAGAGCCGTATAAACTGTATAAACTTTACTCTTTGAAGTGAATGTTTTTTTATTCAGGGTTTTAAGAAACAGAAAGTTAGATACGTGAGTTCTGACATAGTAAAAGTTTATTTATTGATTTTTGATAAACTTTTCGTATCGGAATTTTTGGCATAATATAAGAAAAGGATTGATATATGTTAAAGTCAATTAGATATATAACTTGTATTGGATTAATGCTTTTATCTATTATTTTTTTAACAGATAATTCGATTGAAATAGATGCTGAACCAATATCAAAACATGAAATTTTATCATATGATGTTTTTGATAATATTAGACATCCAAATGATATTAAGTCTGATAAGTCGTATCAAGAGTTGATATCTATTATACATAATATAAAAATGGGCGATAACATAACTGAAAGTTTATCGAGTAATACACTTAAACCTATGATTTATATGTTTAATAACAGTTTTTTTATATTGATTATGAAAAATGTCGAGATTATGTTATAGGTCTGGCAAATAAATATGATACGTATGATAAGCCCAGATTATTTCATACATCAGATAATCAAGAAATTAAAATTATGCCTTTAGAATCTGATACATTTAAAAGGCTATGAATTAGATGTTGATGCTTTAACAAATAAGTTAATATTAAATATTACATCATGTTCATTTGATACAATAGATGCCATATGGCTCAATAAAGGTATGACTTTATCAGGACTTAATGATATAGGTGACAGCTATTTTGAAATAAGTCTTGATGAACAACATATTTGGCTATATATAGATAATAAGCTGATAGAGGATACAGATGTTGTTACAGGTTTAAATAACACAGAATATGAGACACCTAAAAGGTATTTATTATGTACGGAGTTTAAATCAGCATTATAATATGAATTATGGCGAGGGTTCGGCAATATGTGATTATTTTTATATTGGTTACACCTAACGGTATAGGAATTCATGATTCTAAAAAACGTGAAATGTTTGGTGGGGATATTTATAAATCAAACGGTTCTCATGGATGTATCAATATTCCGCCTGATACAAAAGTTATTTGAAACTTTATCGAATTTAAAAATGTCTGCTATTCCTGTTGTAATTGATAACACACTAGATATAATAAAAAGATACCCACTTGAGTATCTTTCATTGGTGCAGATAAGTGTTTAATATTCTTTATTGCACTCTTATGTATTTGATGGTGAGAATTTTACTTTTCCTGCCGGAATAGTAATTGTTTCACCAGTTGCTACATTTCTGCCGACTCTTTCTTTTGTGTCTATAACATTAAAAACGCCAAATTTATAAAGTGATACTTTTTCAATCTTTCATAAGCTCTCTTCTTAATGGCGTCTAAGAGGCATCCCATACTCTTTTATGAAAGCAGCATTTGTCATTCCCAACGCCTTGACGCATCTTTAATCTTCTAAAATCTTTTCTGATAAATATAATTTAATATTCGCTACTTAAATCATATACAAACGTATATAATAAGAAAAATTCCTATTCAACGAACCAATTTCATAATATATAATTACTTACCTGTTTAGATAGTTCCGTGTTATGCAAATCTCGACTAGCCATATCGGTACATATAACATATTCTATGCCAATTATTCGTAGCTTTTCCTTTCTTATTTAGAATATATTGTTTGTGAATTCACCCATAGTTCAAACCTATGGGCTTGAATGAAGATATACTCCAGTTTAAGAAGTTTGCATTCAGTTTCACTTAACAAAAGCTACAACCCTTATTCTTACAGGCGTATCCATCACCTCTACCAAAGTAGAGTCGTAAGACTCACACTATTTCTTTTTCTTAATAAAGAATTCATCCTATTATCTAAAGCTACGATTTTCTTGCTAAATTTTATAAAGACATTTATAATCATAGATTTTAATTTGTCTCATTATTATTTATGACTATTTCAAAGTTACATTTCTATGCTTATCTATACTTGTTAATATTTTTAAGTAATCATTTGTATCCTCCTTTTTTTAAAACATTGTTTTTGATACCGATGAAATTCGGTATTTGTTTTATAGTTCTATTATACCATTGATAGTCATAATGTCAAGCATTTTTGGTATAAAAAAAGGCTGATTTATCAGGAAAAAAATTAAAGGTGGATAAATATAAATTTGTTGATATATGAGCCGAAAAAAATGATATAATGATTTTTAGCATAATTTAGAAAGGATGTTTTTTTCAGTAATGAATTAATTAAAAAAATAAAGCTAAGGAGTTGTTATAGAATGAATAATGCAGTAACATTTATAACAAGAACAGTTTTAATTAAAAAAATACTAATGCTGATTTATATGATTATTTTTAATGAATTTGTTCATTTATATCAGTTTCTATATAGAAAGGTATATCATAATTATAGACATAACTTAAATAATCAAAATGAAAGCCAATATCGAAGTGATTTAATGAAACAGTTTCATATTACCAATCGTATGGCTAAAAGCTATAATGCTTGATGTGAAAACAAGTATTAATTCACATAAATCTTTATTTGATTATCAATTAAATAACTCTAAGATTAAAGTATCTAAGTTGTTTATTAAGATAATTAAATTAAAAAAAGATGTTACAAACTAAGAGATATGGACGATTTAAAACTAAAATTAATTTACAAAAGGCATTTATTTAAATGTCAAGTGGAATTAAATAAGTTAAGGCAGTTTTTTTAGCATGTGGTGAACAATCAGTAACCTTTGGTACTAAAAAAACTTCTTAAATCCAATATGAATAAATTTTTTTAAGTAAAAAGAGATAATCAAATCAATTATTATGGTGATAAGAATGAATATAAACAAAATCAGCAATTTCAAATCACATATAATATGAAATTTAATAGATTTGATTATAAACTAAGACTTGATAATGAATTTATTAAGGACAATAAATATGTTTATGGAAGTTTTTTTATATCAAAGATAAACAAGCCAAAAAGTGAAATACGGAATATACTAAAATTTAAAGATAGACCACTTAGTTATAAAAATCATTAAGCGTAATGATAAGTTATATTTACACATTGTGTTTAGATACAATACATCAGTTAGTGTTAATGATAGTAACGGTATTTTTAGGCATTGACTTTAATAAAGGGTTTATCACAATGTCCAATATTAATGAAAATGGTAAATTATTAAAGTTATATAAAATACCATATATTCATAAAGCAAAGACTGGTGTATGTGATAATTCATTAAATCAATTAGTTAATGATATTATAAATATATCACTTGATACTAATAAAATAATAGTTATAGAAGATTTAAAATCACTTAATAATAAAAAAATTAGTAAGTGATAATAAAAAAATACAATTCAATGATAAATCTTCTAAAATTTAGTAAATTTAAAGAGAAATTAATAAATAAATCTTGTAAAACAGGTAGTGATATTAAACTTATTAACCCTGCTTATACAAGTCAAATTGCAAAAGATAAATATTGTTATATTATGAAACTAAATGTACATAGTGGGGCAAGTTATGTTATAGCAAGAAGATATTATAATTTAGATTAATAATGAAATGTTTTAATATATTTATTAGACAAGATACGAAATAAATATGAAATTAAAACAAATTAAAATCAGTGTAAATTAATATTAATATTGACTTGAAATATTAAGACTTAATCTACTATTTATGAATAGTTAACCGTATAACTATATTTGATTGAAATATTAAATGAAAGGAATAGAAATTTTATAATAAGTCATAACTTTTTATGAGAGTTTCTTTACGGATGTTGGTATGAATAAACTGTTGTATGAAAAAAATATGTATCATACGAAGTAGACTCAAATGGTAAAAAAATTATCTAAAAACTATTGGTGTACGACCTACTAAACTTAAAAAAAGTTTTTTTGATAATTTACCGGATTATATATTAAATATATATATGCTATTGTATGGCGTTGTAGTGTTTTTTTGTATTTAATCAGGTCATTGATTTTTGTTATTTTTAAGTAAGGAATTTAAGTGAGGGAATAAATATATGATTTTGTTTAGAAGTAAATTTTATGTTAATGATGATTGGACACTTGAAGAGTTTATATCATTTTTCTTTGATGAGTGTTTATCAGGTTATGAATTGGAAACATTATATGATGATGAGACTGATTTTGAGACTAAATTAAAAAATAATCTAGGCTCATTTCAATTATTAAAAAATGACAGTCAGGTTGCTATTCGAATGACTATGGTTGATGATGCGGTCAGTGTTATTGATACATATGTGTATGATAATACAAGTAGATTATTGTTTGCGGAACGAAATAAAGAATGTACTGAACCTTTAAATGATAAATTTTGCCATCCTGTTCCGAATTTAATTAAACCGTTTTTCTGGGGTGAATATGCCGGATATGACGGAGAGATTTTTACAGATAATAAGTCATTAATTATTCGTAGGGATAATATTAAATTAAGTAAGCAGCTTTTTATGAATGAATTGGATTTTATGAATCCGATTGTTTATGTTTCATGTAACGAAGAAACAGGAAATTATTCCGTAAATTATGAACATTTGGCATCAGACCTTGCAGGAATGGCTCATGTATTAGTTGAGGGTAGTCCGGTTATATCAAGTATGCTTAGGCTTACCTGTCCGAAATACGGTTTATCAAAAGGTGATGTAGTTGTCTTTTTTTCAACAGGTGATTTTGATGTATTTGAGCCGAGTGACGGTTCAAATTTAAATATTACTGTACGCAAACATATTGTAAAATCATTAATTTCAGTAAGTGCTAAAGACGAGTTTAAATTCGACAAAATTCGTGAAAGATTTGTTTTAAATAAACTCAAAGCTTTAGCTGAAAATCAGGAATTATCTCAGATATATGAAGATATATTAAGTGAAAAAGATACGGAAGTGCTTGAGTTAAAATCTAAGCTTGAAGAATTAGAGCGTGAGAACTCAAATTTAAAATACAAGTGCTCTTCTATTCAGTCAAATCTTGATAATTATAAAGATGTAAATACACATAAGCTTGGTGTGAATTTAACAGTTACTGAGCATGATTTATATGATGGAGAGATTTGTGATGTGCTTTTGAAACTTATTTCTAAAGAATATAATGCTATGTCCGGTGATAAAAACACCAGAGTTTGTCGTAAGGCTATTGTGTTAAAAAAACATTTTAGATAATAATAATGTATCAGGCAAAGACGAAGAAATTAAATCTGCGTTTAAAAGCATTCTTGGTGACGGTATTATAAATAATACTATTATTAATGATTTGGAACGTATTGGCTTTAACGTTGTATTAGACACAAATAATCATTATAAATTGATGTTTAATAATGATGATAGGTTTAAGACTTTTTATGGCTTGTACTCGTTCAGATTATAGAGGTAATGATAATATGATTTCTGATTTTATGAATACATTATTTGGTTATTAAACTAAAATAGTTATTAAATTAAAATGGCTGCCTTGTATATAGCAGCCATTTTAATATATGATAGATATGAAAGGATTTTTTTATTTATGCCCAAATTCAAAAATTTTTATCCAGAGAACATTTAAAGATTATAGCTGTTATATCTATGCTAGTAGACCATATAGGTTTTATGTTTTTTTAAATATAATACGTTATTATATTATGTTTCTCGTATGCTTATTGGTAGATTATCATATGTTTTGTTTTTTTATTTGTCTTTTTAATGAGTTTTTGATAAAATTAATCCTCAGAATTATAAAAAGACATTTAAGAGATTTAACGATTTTTTTGGATTTTTATCTCAACTTGGGTATACGTTTATGTATGACGGTGTATGGCATATCAGTTTTTTTAGATTAAACATAATGTTTTTCATGGTTTGTTTTTGTTTTTATGCTGTTAATATTATTAAGATTTATAGCATTACATGAGAATATATATCTAAAAGACGGAGTTAAATATTTGCAAATACTTAGTGTATTATTGTTAAGCATTATAGGATTTGCAATTAGATTAGACTATGGTGGTGCAGGTATACTTGCAATAGGACTTGTATATATTTATAAGCAACATTCAAATAAAATAATATCTAATTTAAGTATTGCATTTTATTTGGCGTTAACTATAGCAATATTTGCAACAAGTCCATTAGAGTTATTAGGTGTAATACCGATTATATTTTTATAATCCTGCGATACAATCAAATAATAGACATAAATATTTCTATTATTGGTTTTTATCCGATACATTTGATAATATTAAGTTTAACTTATATGATTATTTTTTTAAATAATGATAGGCGTTCATATTCCTTTATTTTCATGTTTAGTGATATTCTTATATCATAAGATTAGATGAGTATAAAATGAAAGGAAATCAATATATGACAAATAATATAAACACTTTGTCTCTTAATCGAGAGCAAGCTGAAAATTTATATCAAGATGGTATGACAAATTTTTGCGTCTGATGATAAATATTTAAAAGCATTAGGATTTTTTTCAGCAATCGGTTGGTGGGAAAATATTAAATAATAAATATAATGCAAATGTTATGATTAAAGATGTTACTGAGGATAAAAAAATAAAAAAATCTAATGTTTGTAGATGTAAAACCAAAATCAAGAGCTGATATTGCTATGAGTAGATTTGCAGATATTTTTGTCTCAAGATGAAAAAAACAAACAAGTAATGAGTTTGATATATAAAGAGAACTGTCGGGAAATAGAAATAATTATTTCCCGACAGTTCTTGTTTTTTAATCATAAAAGCTATCTTCAAACGGCATAAAGTTGCGTTTTTCGTATTCATTATTTAGCTTATATTCTATAATCATATTTTCCCATTTATGAAAAATTCCTTGAGGAGATGTGCCGAAATTTATTCCAAGTCCGAACATCATACCTTGAGAAATATTATACATTTCTTCGTCTGTGGCTCTACCTATAAATGTTTGAGTCTTGAGTTATCCACTGTATATATTTGTTCACATAAAGCCATAGCAGGTTTATTGCTTGAAAAGACTGGAATATGGGTTGGTCCGAGTCTTTTTCTTTGAGATGTGGATAAATATACTATTTGTACAAATCCGCTATGCTTATTGCCTGAGTCGTGTGATACAACTATTCCGACTCGGTTTGACCATAATTCTTTGCCAATAGACGGTCTACTTGGATTATCGGTTATGTAATAGATATCTCCTCTTTGTGGTGTTTTCTGCATTTGATACGCCACTTTAGGTTCATCTTTTTCATAAAATTTTGGGGTTCTGATATATTCAAATGAGTTCATAATTTTTATAATCTCCTAATTTATATTATTAAAGTTAGGGGATAGTTTTATACTATCCCCTGTTTATTGCATATCACATTTAGATAGTGATTTTGTTTGTAGGTGTGTTGTTAAACGGTGAATTTGGGGCAGGTGATTGTTTGTGTAATTCTTCAAGAACCGTTAAATAATCAGCCTGAATTTGAGGTGAAACCATAGTATCATATGCAAGTATGTACTCTGATTTCATTGCTCTTGTAAGTGCAACATAATACATTCGCTTTTTCTCTTCATCCATGTTATTTTCATTTTTATATAAAACGATAACATTGTCGAATTCCAAGCCTTTTGCACTATGGATAGTAGATAACAGGAAGTTTGCATTTTTAATGCAATCCGCTTGTTTATTCTGCTGGTTTTCGGCAGATAATAGTGCCTGCTTTATTGCGTTACTTGAAATTTCGAACTGAAGCAGGTTTCTTTTGATATGGTCAAGCATTACATCATGTGCTATCTGTCCGTTCAAAAACTGATTTACCCAGACCTGAATAGTGCTGCCATTCTCATTTTTCCAACGGTCAAGCATATAACGTACCATAGGGGCTGATTTCTGAGGATTATAGGTTATATACTGAAGTTTAAGCATAATCTCCTGTATAATAAGATTAGTAATAGAAATACTTGGTGCAAACTTGATATTATCCCAATATTTCTTGATAAAGCTTGAAATAACAGTTGAGTTATACATCTTTTTAGGCACAAGAGATACTATGTTGGTATTCGGATATTGTACTTCCAATATATCTTTGATTTGCAATATCTTTTCTTGTAAATGCAAGAATTGCAATCTGTTCTTTTCTTGCTAAACAATCAGTAATGTATTTACGCATTTGTCTTGCAAAGATAGACGGTAACTGTTCATGCAAATCAGTGATTCTATTAAGTCTCTGATAGTTAAAATGAACTTTTTCTAAGAAACTCTGTTCAGTAACTTTTGCACGAGAATTTGCACGTAACTGTATCTGTGCATACTGGTTGGCTTCTATTGTTTGAAGCATAATGTTTGCCATATCAAGAATTTCCTGATTTGACCTATAGTTAGTTGTCAACTGGAATGTTTCAAATGTACCTGAACCCTCAAGTATGTTTAATGCTCTCGGATTTGATGCTCTAAATTCATAAAGAGTCTGTGAACAATCTCCTACAATAAACATAGACTGCTGATGCTTATCTATATATTTCAGTGTATATACAAATTCAAATACAGAGTTATCCTGTACTTCATCAATGATTAAGAATTTACTCTGAACAGATGCCGGTTCATTTAATACATCAATTTTCTGATAACATATCATTATTTCAAGCTCAAGAGATGTTTGCTGAATAGTATCAAGAATATTGATAATCTCATCAAAGTTTTCTTCGATAAAGTTATTCATATCTGTGAAATTATTAGGTTCATTTTTGAGCATAGACTGAATGTATCTTGAAAAATCATCAACAATTTTATTTCTTTTGGTCTGAGGCGGATAATAAATATCAAGGGAATTTAATATTGTATTCAACGAAGATAATTCATGACCTGTATAATTATTAGTATAAATTTCATGTATCATACGGGCAATAGTCATAGAATTCACATTAGGGTTCTTTGCTGTAATATTATCAGCAGCTGCGTTTGTAAAACTCAATACAGTGATATCACTTGCGTTTACACCTGATGCAATTAAATATTCTATACGTGACAAGATAAGTGTAGATTTTCCTGTACCTGCTCCGGCTTGAACAAGAATTAACGGGTCTTCACATGTAACGGCATTTATCTGCTGTGTAGACAATTTATTCACTGATGTGGGTATTGTCATATTAGCAGGTGCTTTAAATGTAATCAGGTTTGATTTATTTGTGTTTAGATTATTTAAAGTATTTGACAACAGCAAGTTTAAGTTATGCTTACAAATCTCTTTTGTATTTGCCGGAAAATGCTTATTTATAGAAGCATATATGTTTTTATATAATTCCAACGGAATATTGTAGTTCATAAGATATTTAACTAAGCTACAAATTGCATTAAGTCCTGTTCTTGATAATCCTTTTGAAAAGTCTGAAGGGTCAAGGTATAGACTGATTCTTAAATTGTCAAATACGTATTCTATTTTCTGGTCAATAGTTGTTTGCCATATTTCAGATGCATATGCAACACTGTCATATGTATCAAATGTATTTACCATGCTTATGAATTTATTATGATATACAGCATAATTGTTGTTAATAAATGCAGGTGCATAATTTGTATTCCAATCAGATAACGGATTAGTACTGTATCTAATATACATACTTTTTTTATAGTATTATCTTTGTTGATTTCATAAAAGAGTAATTGATAAGCAGGAATAGTTTTTCTTGTAGTGCTTGTCGAATTTGAATAATAATTCGTTGTTGTTGTTTCCTCTATAGTGATGGCAGTAACCTGCATATCTACATATAGCTTGATATTACGATTTGTATCTTCACCAATAAATGTTAAATCATTTAGATTAACTATAGGCGTGGCTTGCATATAATCATATATATCATATGGTAACGGATTAATCGGTATATGATAAACCGATGTATTGCCATTATGAGTACTCTTTTTATTGTTTATAGCATAATGTAGCGGCTGGGTGACTCTATTTGCAGGTACTGCAATGGGATGAGCATTTGCAGATAATACACCTGTTGTTGATGAACCACCTTTACCTGTTAGTTTATTGTCAAAAAATTTTGGTGAAAATACTTTAACAGGCGTACTTGTAGATTCTTCATTTTGAAAATCATCTAACAAAATTGGCATAATTTTTATTTCTCCTAATTTATAATTTAATTTTTAATTTAATTTCAAATAGTTCTCCCGACATTAAATTGCCGGGAAAACTAAGTCTTCTATGTATTTTGATACGGTTTCGAATACAGGTCTTGCTCCAAATTCTTCGACATAAGAGTTTTTCACAAGCTCTTTAAGTTTATCATCAGGAATATTAGTAGGCAAGTTTAGGTTAGGTTTGTCCTTTAAAATTCTTGTAATTTCGTTATTATAGGTCTCTATCAAAATTTCTGTATAGACTTCTTCGGATATTGCATTAAAGTTTATAAGATATTTAAATCTGTTAAGTAATGCTAAGTCAAGCGAACCTGAAAGGTCTTTAATAGATGCTTTAACGGAATTTTCTGAATTAGTGGCAAAACCCATTTGTCTTTTAGCAACTTGATGACCTGCATTTGTTGTTGCAATGATAATAGATTTAGAAAAATCAATGACTTTACCCATATTATCAGTGAGTGTTCCTTCGTCAAATACGCTGAAAAATAATCTTTGTACGGCAGGATGAGCCTTTTCAAACTCATCAAGAATAATTACAGCAAACGGATTTGATTCTAAGCTGTCAAACGGTTTTTCAGCTTTTGATTCGCTGCCAATGTATCCGGCAGGTGAGCCGATAATTCGATTCATTGTTGCAGAGCTTGAATATTCGGTCATATTTAGCATAATCGGTTTATGACCTGTGAGTTCTTTAGAGATAAGTTTTGCAATCTCTGTTTTTCCAACACCTGATGGTCCGATAAACAGCATTGTTGTAGGCTTGACTCTTGGAAATAAATTAAACTCAGTTCTCTGTATCATACGGATAGACTCTTTAACTGCATCATCTTGACCTTTAATATAGGCAAAATGATTTTTGATGTTGTTGAAGTCAACAGAGTCTTTCTTTTGATTTCCTGTTGCAAGTCCAATAGCTGTTTTCTTAATTTGATTATCTGTAATAGGAATAGCAGGATTTGACTGTAGAGCCTGCAAAGTACCTGAGATGATGTATCGTTAGGGTCTTCTAATACAAGTCTTTCAAGTCTTTTGATTTCTACGTTTCTATTTATAATGGCTTCACCTAATGTTCTATCTAAAAGCGTCAATGCATTGTCAGGTCTATGTGAACCTGCCGGTCGATATTGGTCTGCCAGATTTGCAATTAAGTCAAGTAAGCTATCATCTATAATGACGTTCTGATAATGTTTGATAAAGCTTGGCTTTGCTTTCTTAAGTATCTCGATTGTCTGATTTCGGGTAAGTTCATCTACAAGGACTCTGCTAAATCTTCGATTAAAGGCAGGGTCTTTCATAAGATTGGTAGCCTCTTGAGTTGTGGTTGCACCTATTACTCTAAGATTACCTCTGGCAAGAGCAGGCTTTAATATCTGAGCAATTTTATCGTAAGTCTGAGATTCGTTTACTAACTGATGTATCTCGTCTATAAATAAGATTGCTTTTTCATTAGGGTCTTCCATTTGTTTAATTATCATCTGGATATTTTCTTCAAGCTGTCCAACTAATGAAGCTCCAGCAACAACGTTTGCAAGTGGTAATTCATAAATAGTAAAGCCTTGTAGCTGTGACGGAATAAGACTATCGTTTGTAGCAAGCATATTTGCAATGGTTTCGACAATTGCAGTTTTACCTGTTCCTGCCGGTCCTACAAGAAGTGCATTAGGCTTGTCTTTGCCTATAACAATAGATAATAGCTGCTGTATTACAGAGTCTCGAAATAAGACTTTTTCTTTATTAATGTATCGTGCATTATAATCAATAAAAAAGTCACTGGCATCTTTGCTTTGCTGTTTCATCGGATTTCCTGTAAATAATCCTAATGGGATGCCTCCATTTGGATTATTGTTATTAGCATTATTACTGTTTGGGTTAGTAAAATTATTTAAGCCCATAATTTTTATTTCTCCTAATTTAATTTAATTTATGTTTATATGTCAAAAATAAACCCGAAAGTGCGATATATTTAATTATCGCACTTTGTTAGGGTTTAATGTTTTTAAAATAAAATATGATTTCTGATATCAGGCACTTGACCGATAATAGATTTAGTGAAATATTCAGTAAATCTCAGCATTCTACTCCAGTCCATATGAGACATCGGCATATAATATAAATTCTTCGGATGGTCTATATGTTTATTTGGTGCCTCATATTCAAAGTCTGTCATTAAAATAGATATTTCTCTGCGTCTATCTTTATTTCTCATGATGTATTGCCAAACGTTATAATAATCAGTTCCACCTGTTACTTTCGGTAATCTCTGGAATTCTTTATAGATTGCAGATACACTCTTATCTTTTGTATGCAATTTGGCACACTGAGATAATACATGACTGAAACTGTTAAAATACAAATTCACATTTAATTTTTTAGCCATTGCAATACAAGCCTTAACAGCATCCTGATAATTTTCTTCGGAAATTGAGCCGGATGTATCTATGTATAAGTGAATATCAGGCTTATACTTAGTAGATATCATTTTACCCTGTTTATTGAAGTTATCAGGTTCTCTTCTGTTTGGTCTTGCAAATGTATTTTTGACCTTTTTATAGACATTCATAGATTTATTTACGAATGTCATTTTATCCATGATTTTTCTAATCAGACGTGCCATATCTAAGCTATTAGGCGGTGTGCGTCTAAATGCAACCTGTTTTGCTTTTACAGCCGGACTTCTTCTATTTGACATAGCATTTGCTGCTAAACCTGCTATCTTCTTTAAATTTCTTTGCATTGCTGTAAGTTTTGTCAACTGATTTAAAGAAATTACAGGCGGTTTAGATGCAACAGACTGATTAATTAATTTCCATTCGTCTGCAACTTGTCTGTTTGTGGCTTTTGCGTGTTTATCTATATTGACAAATACTACGCTTTTTGGACAAATCAGTTCGCCTATATCAAACGGTAATACACTAAATTCAGCATTAGAAACTTTAGTTGTATAATCCATTAGTCGATTTACTAACAATCTTGCAAAACTGAACGGGTCGTTATTTTCGTTATCATCATTTCTAAGCAATAATGATTCTGTTAATCCGTCAAGCTTGAGGTTCTGAAAATCAGTACATAACTGAACTGTTTCTACAGGTAATACGTTATTTAACATTGCAACTTCTGATGCAAAATAATTTTTAAAATCATCAAATGAATTCTCGTTTACAAAATAAAATCCAAGAACCTGAGGGTTTGCATAATAGGCTAAAACAGCGAACCATTCATGATAATCTGCTTGTCCGGCTAAGAATTTTCTTGCAGTAGGTATTACATCAACTGCCGGATTGTATATGACAGTTGCTGAAGGTTCAGGTAATTTTGCAATATTTCCGGATTGTACGGCAAGCATTCTTTTTGCATTTAGAATAGACGGTTTAGTATAATTGATTAGCATTTTAGAGTATAATGATTTAATTGTATCCTCGGCTTTGAACATTTACGCTTTCTTGACAGCAATTAAGCCATAAATCAATAATGTCGTTGTCTGTAATAACAGACCCATCTATTGTAATTTTAACAGGATGTGCTGGATTTAGAGCTTGTGTCACCGGGTCAATTAAAGTTTCTTTTATAAGTTTTTGATGCATCTAAATCTTTATTGATAGCATCATTTACAATAAAAGGCCTAAATCATTAGGGTTTTTGATTTGTAATGTTTATGTTCATGTGTACTCCTAATTTAATTTTTAAATAACACACTCCTACAATAAATATTGTAAGAGTGTGTTTGAAATTTATAATTATCCAAACAAGCCTCTATAATTATTAGTGAACTTGTTATCTACTGCAAAGAACGCAGATTTGTTGCTTTCAAGTATAGCATTGTTTGAGAACAGTTTTACAAGCGTCTGCATATCATCTTTTGAGAGGTTATTGACGTGAGTAACCAATGCCTCTATTACATCTGCATTATTTTCCTGTTCAAACATTGCATATACAAGTGAACCTGAAATGTCGTTATCAGTCATGTTTCTGACAAAATCAGCTAAATCATCTCTTGTCGGCTGAGCTTTTAAGTTGTCATAACAATTAGGCTTTGGAACTGTGAACACATTTGCCTGAACGTTAAGAGTATTAATGTTATCATTGATTTCTTTGAGCAGTAACATCGAAAACATTGTCTTGCCTGTATGTCCTTCAATGATTTCCTGCAATACGGATACAGTATCATCATCTGAGTTCTTTACTGTTTCGGCAATCATTGCTTTGATATCATCATTGGTAAATGTATTAAGTAATTTAGATATACCTGTGATGGTTCTTGGTGTTGCAATCTGGTACATATCTTCACCATCATCAAAGATATCTTCGATTGATGCATTATCGTCATCATCATCGTCATTAGTCACATTACCTGTAAGTGTAGCAGGAAGTGATTTTCCGAATATTGTTTCCGGATTTCTTGTCAAAACGTTTTTAACAAAGACGTTTAAATCTTCATTTACTTTTATAAATGTAAGAGTATCAGGCACAACATGATACAAAGCAAATCGTGAGATAGATGCCTCATCAAGTGCTGTAATATTACCTTTGTCATTTCCTGCTGTAATAACTCTTAGGTTATCAGGCAACGGTCTATTACCTATAGACCTTAGTGTAGGAATAGATAGAAGTTCAGACGTAACATCAGGCGTTGTTCTGTTTAACTCATCTAAGAACAAAATAGGTGTTTCATTTGGATTTTCAAGAGCATAATTAATAGCCTCACATATTACAACATGAGGATAGAAATGCTGCTCATGGTCTTGGATTTCTGAGATAGAGCCGTCTTTATTTTTAATTTTTCTTGTTACCGGAACCAATCGTGCACCTGTTACATCGGCTTTATCAGCAAGCTGATTGGATGCAAGTACAAATACTTTAGTGTGAAGTTCTTTGCATAAATCTATGGTCCAACTGGATTTACCAATTCCGGGTTCACCAAGTAACATCGGAATAATTCCGCACTTTAGGTCTGCTTTAACTAATTTCATTAAAGTGTTGTCAAACTTCATTTAATTTTTTTCTCCTTTAATTTAACGTGTTTAATTTTATTATATGTTTCAATAAATGACTCGATTGATTTAGAGTCATATTTTGATTTATTTGCTTTGGCATTATATTGATTAATTAAATCTCAAAGATTATTTGTTTTTGTTTTTTTATCATGATTATTCTTTCTGGTATATCTTTTATATTTAAATATTTCGGGTATATCAGAATTGATGTTGATTTCGGAAATATTAAATTCGCTGTTAATCTATTATTAAAAAGTTTATTTTTTTAATAATATTTTTTTAAGTCTGTTTATTATCATATAGTTTGGTTTATTATGATAAGAACATCTGGAATTTAAGTTACAGCAACACTCCCGTAGTTCATCATAGTTAGGGCATAACTCAGGAGCAGGATAATCACATTTTAAAAGATTTATCTAAAATTAGATTAATTGCTTTTTTTAGCATTTTTTTCTAATAAATATTCTAAGCTTTAGCATGATAGTCTCCTATTTTTGTTGTTTGGTAGTACGCACCTTTCTTTGGCAATAAGTTTTTGATTAATATCTGTTATATTATTTATTGTAACGACATCATTTAAAAATATTTTCGTTTGAAAATACAGTATAATATTTTTTTCTTGTTTTAAAATTATATCTCTCATTGTGATATTCTGATTTAGTAAATCATATATATCAATATCAGAAATTTCTACGATAATATAATTATAATCTTTGTAGTCTATACAAAGAGCTAAATAGTTTTTATCTTTGCTCTTACATATAAAAAAAATATGGGAATACCATCATTTTCAACTAATATTTTATCTAAAAAAATAAATTATCGTTGTTTATCTTAAAACATAATATTTTATCTATAATTATATCTCCTTTCTAATATTATTCGTTATTCTAATAAGTCACTCGGCGACACATAAAAATAATATTTGTCGCAGTTTTTGCATTATTTTTTTTATAATTATAGTTTTATTAATTTAATTATTGGTTTATAATACAAAAAAATGACTTATAAATGAGTTAGTAACAATATTATATCACAAAAAAATTTGTAAAATTTATAAAATACGAAAAGGAGCGATATTTTTGTGACAGGAAAGCATCATATTTTAGTTAGCAGTACAGCGTTTGCTTCGGCTGTAGCATTAGACGGCTATGCATTTAGAATTGCAGAAAGTACTAATAATATATATCCGCAACAATTATTATTAAAACATTTTTTTATTAATTATTTTTTTATCCGGATTCTGTATTATTATCAGGTGAGTTTATAATTTTATGTTGGTCAGCTATAATATTTGCTTTATATATTTTTAGGTTCATTATTGCCGGATATAGATTCAAAAAGCTCTATTATAGGCAGAAAGATACATTTGCCGATTGAACATCGAACGTGGACGCATAGTGTATGGGCAATAGTAATTTTATTTATAGCATCTATATTTTTTGTATTACTTAGACCTGTATTAGTAGGTTATATCATGCATATGCTAGAAGATACACCGTCTGCGTGTGGTATATGTTGGTTATATCCGTTTCATAACTATATAGAATACGAGAGCGGTGCAAAAATAGCCAAAGGTCATAAATTTAAATTATATAGAACAAGTGATTTGTCTGAATCTATTTTTGTATTTGGAATCATAGCTATATTCGTAATTATAATTTGGTTATGTGGCTTTTTAGGTCACGGATTTATGGCGTATTGGCAGGTATTGACGTCATGTATTAGTTATTAAAAATCTGATTTGTAAAAGAGAGGTTGTTTAATTATGTCTATAAAAAAGCAACATTATATTCCGAGAATGTTGTTGAAGCGTTTCACAACATTTCGAGTTCTAATGCGGAAACCTTTGATTTATCAATATGATAAAGAAAAGAATATCGAACGAATGATAGATGTGTCTGATGCTTGTCGTGAAAATAATTTATATGAATTGCGAAATGAGTTAGGATTGATTAAAGATGAGGAGCGAAATCTAATTGAAAAAGGGTTTTCAATTATGGAATCAATTTGGAATAAAATACTTGATAAAGTAGACCAACATCAAGAAATTGACGAAAACGACCAAGCCTTTCTTGGTATACTGATTGTTTTGCAGTTAATGAGGACACCTGAATATATTCAATTTATGCAACAATGGATTTATGATATATCTGATGATATGGGATATTCTTTTACTAAGAATCAAGCTGATAGATATGTAAAATTAGCATCATTTATTTGAGGGCGAAATTTCACCGAAACAAATTGGATGTTAAATGTGATGTTTAACAAATTATTAGTAGATAAATATATTGTAATTTATCATTCTGATTCAACTTTTTATTTTTGAATGGTGGCAGACCTGTTCTTGCATTAAATGTTATTAAACCTGTTGATGTTAATTATTCTCAGGTTTATTTGCCTGTATCTAAACATTATTGTCTTAGTTTGCATAATAATGATAGTAATGAACTTTATATAGAAGTTCCAGATGGGTTTGTTGAACTTATTAATAAACATAATTTTTTTAAATGATGGGCGATTTATATATAGTAGTGAATCTTTAATAAATAGAAAGGATAAATACTATTTAGATTTTTGAAAATCAAAAATAAGTGGAATAATATTAAGAGCTGTTAAAAAAACATAGACCTCACAATAAAAAGTGAGGTCTATGTTTTTTATTTTCTAATTGTTTTTTATCTTTTTAAAGTTTACTTTTTTTATATGATTCATACAGTATACCTCTGTAAACGTTCAGAATGCTTTGTACGGAGTTTTATATAAAATTTGATATTTCTATCAAGTTTTATATTTGTGAGTCTCCTGATGTATTTTGAGAGGTCTGAGGAATATTGTAATTCACTGGATTATCATCTTGGTCATTTGTATTAGTGACAAACGGATTAATCATTGTTCTAAATGATTTTTCATAATCAGGAACAACATATGGTAATCTGTTGATATATGCTTCAAGTCTTAAACCGGAATAATAATAATCTTTATAAAGATTTACAGATGGTGTATCTAAATCTATAGGATTATTAGGTATCTTGGAATAGATTTCATATCTATAGAATTTAAGCCATCTTGCAATAATGCCTATAGGCGTTAAATATTCACAAGATACTAACTGATGTTTGTCATCTTTTACGGATACTAAGATATTGGCATCATCATTTACTCTGATTACATTCATCGGAATGGGATTATTAATTACATCTACTTGAGACGGGTCAACCATCAGTGTGCCGAACTTTTGACTATAATCAGCTATTGCTTCATGTGGTACAGCTACTTCTACCCAGCGTTTGCCTGATTTATCTTTATAGATATTACAAGCTTGAGGTGATACAAGTATGTGTACTTCAGGGTCTCTTCTTCCTTTATACATATATTATATATTCGTCCTTTCTTAAATAAGTTAAACAGGTTTCTCAACTTTTATGTTGATTTTTTTAATAGGGTCATAATACCATACATAGTTTTTTGAATTAGTATTCGAATTTACACTCGAATTATAAATTACAGGGGTATCTGTTTCGTTAGTATTATTTAACTTTTTGCGGTGCAATATTGTTGTCTATATTTGTTATTGATGATTCATTTAAGGGTTCTGTTTTTATTAAATGAATCATTATTTTTATTTAATTCATCGGGTATATCTGTATTTTTCAGGTGTATTAACATCATTAGATACAGTTGTGTCTTCATCTGTATTTTTCAGGTGTATTAACATCATTAGATACAGTTGTGTCTTCATCTGTATTTTTCAGGTGTATTAACATCATTAGATACAGTTGTGTCTTCATCTGTATTTTCAGGTGTATTAACATCATTAGATACAGTTGTGTCTTCATCTGTATTTTTCAGGTGTATTAACATCATTAGATACAGTTGTGTCTTCATCTGTATTTTTCAGGTGTATTAACATCATTAGATACAGTTGTGTCTTCATCTGTATTTTTCAGGTGTATTAACATCATTAGATACAGTTGTGTCTTCATCTGTATTTTCAGGTGTATTAACATCATTAGATACAGTTGTGTCTTCATCTGTATTTTCAGGTGTATTAACATCATTAGATACAGTTGTGTCTTCATCTGTATTTTCAGGTGTATTAACATCATTAGATACAGTTGTGTCTTCATCTGTATTTTCAGGTGTATTAACATCATTAGATACAGTTGTGTCTTCATCTGTATTTTCAGGTGTATTAACATCATTAGATACAGTTGTGTCTTCATCTGTATTTTCAGGTGTATTAACATCATTAGATACAGGGTTTTCTGATTTTTCTAATGATACAGGTTGTTGCATTGTTTGAGTATCATTAATATTTACGTTTATATTTGCGTTTTGGATTTGATTTAATAATCTTTGGTCCGAATCAAGCTGTTCATTGCGATTTTTAGCCGAATTAAATTTTTCTTGAATAGTGTGTATGAAAAATTCTTCTAACTCTTGATTATCCATTGATGATACATAAAGGCTTGCCCATTCATTGCAAAAGTCAATGGCATTATCTGTGTTGGTCATCAACTTTTCAGCTAAATATATTTGTTCAGTATTTGAGTTATCTTCAAGGATATAAGTCATCATTACTCTTCCCCAAATCAGCATTAAAGACATAGCTGTATTGCTTATGGCAGTTTGATATGTGTTTGCATCAGCATCCGGCGATATCGGCATATTCTTATTAGGTTCAGGGATTGTATCTTTATATGTTCTTGGGAAGATTGGGCTTGAATAATATGTTTTATTATTCATAATAATGCCGTTATCAATAATAGTGAATTTAATATTATTATCTGCAATAGGGGTTGCTGATTTAGTTAAATATAACGGCAAACGATTATATGCTATAGCTTTTGCATCGTTTGCATTGGATGCGGCAATGACAAACTCTCTAATATAAGTTTTATTGTCTTTGCCTATGAATTGGGCGGTTACATTATAAGTTCTTATTGAAGCCATGATAAATTCTCCTTTTTATTTTATGTTATTGTAATCTATGATAGATGGTGCTGTCATTAAATATGACAAAATAGGTGGTTTATTTGTATCTTTTAATGATTCTGGTACATCAATTATTCTTTGGTTTTCACTACCTCTGAAATTAAGCATTAGATTGCGTTTATCTAATATAAATTCTCCGTCAACTAATATATCTATATTGGATAATATAGTATTCGTATAATCAGTATGACATATACTCGGTTTTAAATTATTTAATTCTTCCCATAAATAGCCTGAATAAATCCATATAGATTTATTTGGGTGATTTGCTTTAGCTTTTTTAACTAAATCAGCTACGTATAATTGATTTTCAGGTTCAAACGGTTCACCACCAAGTATAGTTAATCCGTCACATATGGGATTATCTAATGATTTTAATATTTTATCTCGTATATCATCAGTGTATGGGTTTCCGTATTTAAAGTTCCAAGTTATTTGGTTAAAACAGCCTTTACAATGATGTCTGCAACCACTTACGAATAAAGTTGTTCTAACACCTAATCCGTTTGATGTGTCATAATATAATATGTTTCCATAATACATAAGTAAGTTCCTTTATATAAAAATATCCACAAAAGATTTTTATTCTTTTGTGGATATAGATTATTTTTATTCTTCAGATGTGGATAAGTGAAGTACTCTTTCAGCTATTTCTTGGGTTCTACCTTGATTCCAATATTGTGTGCCGATGTATCCACAAGTTCTTCTGGCAACGTGCATTTTGGACTGGTCTGTACAACCACACTGAGGGCATTCCCAATAAAGTTTTCCGGAATTATCTTTTTTGATTTGAATTTCTCCGTCAAAGCCACATACATCACAATGGTCACTCTTTGTGTTTATTTCAGCATAAAGAATTGTATTGTATATGTGCTGCATTATTTTTAATACAGCAGGAATATTATTCTGCATATTTGGTACTTCAACGTAGCTTATTGCTCCACCCGGAGATAATCTTTGGAATTCAGCTTCTTTAGAAAGTTTATCAAATGCGTTAATTTCTTCGGTTACATGAATATGATATGAATTAGTAATATAATTCTTATCTGTAACATGAGGTATCTTTCCGAATTTACGCTGTAATGCCTGTGCAAACTTATAAGTCGTAGACTCAAGTGGTGTTCCATAAACAGAGTAATCTATATTTTCGTTATATTTCCAAGTGTTACAAGCGTCATTTAATGCTTGCATTACCATAAGTCCGAATTGTTTTCCGGTATCAGATGTATGTGATACACCTTTCATGTAATAAACACATTCTGCAAGTCCTGCATAACCGAGAGAAATAGTGCTATAACCGTTAAATAACAACGGGTCAATTACTTCTCCGGGTTTAAGTCTTGCAAGTGCTCCGGCTTGCCACTGGATAGGTGCTATATCAGACGGTGTACCTAAAGCATTTTGTGTTTTTCAAGTAATGCTTCGTGACAAATATCAAGTCTTTCTTTTAAGATTTCCCAGAATTTTTTCTCGTCTTTATTTGATGAACATGCAACATCTACAAGATTAATCGTGACAACACCCTGATTAAATCTTCCATAGTATTTATGAACGTTTGGCTTATAATTTAATGCATTTGCAATATTGCCAATATTATTATCAGTAAATCTATCAGGTGTTAAGAAGCTGCGGCAACCCATACAAGGATATATATCACCTTTAAGCTTAAGCATAAGTTTTTCGGATATATAATCCGGAACAAGACGCTTTGCTGTACATTCTGCTGCAAGTTTAGTTAAATAATAATATTTAGAATCTTCTGTTATATTATCTTCCTGCAAACAATATATAAGCTTTGGGAATGCAGGTGCGATATATGCTCCTGTGGCATCTTTTACACCGAGAATTCTTTGCTTAAGCATAATTTCTATGAGCTTTGCAAGGTCATCTCTTGTTTGTCCTTCCGGCACTTCATGTAAATACATAAAGATAGTTACAAACGGAGCTTGTCCGTTAGTTGTTTGAAGTGTAATCAATTGATACTGAATAGTTTGACAACCTGATTCCATTTCTTTTGTTACTTCTGCTTCGACAAGCTCAGTGAGTTTTTCAGGAGTGATATCAATGCCTATTCTAGTAAATTCATCAGTAAGACGGGTTTTGATTTTTTGTCTGCTGATATCAACAAACGGGGCAAGATGAGATAAAGTAATTGTTTGTCCGCCATATTGCTGAGAAGCAACCTGTGCAATTATTTGGCTTGCTACGGTTGCTGCTGTAGTAAACGAACGAGGTCTGTCAATATGTACGCCTGAGATTTCAGTGCCGTTCATAAGCATATCTTCAAGATTGATTAAACAACAGTTGTGCATACGCTGAATTTCATAATCAGTATCATGCACATGAATTTCTCCATTTGAATGAGCTGCTCTTACTTTATCGGACATTATTCTTGTTTTAGTGATGCTTCTGCTAAGTTCCCCGGCAATATAGTCTCTCTGTGTTGAAACAATAATAGGGTTTTTATTTGAGTTTTCTTGAGTGACGGCTTCGTTTTTATTAGAAACGGTTCCGTTTGCGTTTACAGATACATCGACAATTCCTAATATATTTTTCTCTAATTCAGAGAGTTCTCTGTTTTCGTTGTGCTTATATCTGTATGTAATATAACTTCTTGCAAGTGCGTGTTTGCCTGTAGTCATTAATGCATTTTCGACTTTATCTTGAATTTCTTCAACAGAGAGGTCTCTGCTTGCTGAAACTGCAAATTCTGTGATTTGCTTTGCTATGTTATTTATTTCATCTTCATTTAATCTATCATAATTAGGCACAGATGCATTTGCTTTTCGCATTGCGTCTTTTATTTTATTAATGTCGAATTTAACTCTTGCTCCGTATCTTTTCATAACGTGAAGATTTTCAGCAGGATTAAGTTCGTTCCAATCGTCATTATATCTTTGTTCTACGATATTCATTATATTTTCGTTTCCTTTCTTGGTTTTATAATTATCTGATATTTGTTGATAAATCAGATTATATTAAGTATATCATAAGTGGCTGATAAAGCAATTATCAACCACTTATATAAATTTATTTATTTAATTGCTTTTTAATTAAAGGCATAAAAATATTTATCAAGCATCTGATAAAAAAATTATTATCGTCTATGAGTTCTTTGATAATATTGTTTATCTTATCATCTAAGAATTCACCTTCTTCAACCATAGGCTGCATAAGGTCATACAAATAATTTTTAAGCTTAATATCAAGTATATTACTGTCTTTTTCTTTTGTGAAATCACTCAAGGCAGTATTTGGCATCTTAAGCCAATTCTGAGTGATGTATCCTAAATTCTGAGGATTCATAATCAAAGACTGTGACATCTCTTCAATAGTATAGGCTTTTATGCCTTGGTCTGTATAGACTTTGATTTTGTTATTGTCGTCTTTAATTAAAATTTTGGCATTAAGCAAGTCATTAAGTATTTCGTTCATGTTGCGATAATACTGTTTTCTTGAGTTAATAGTAAATGCCATAGCTTTAAGCCATTCTTTTGTATAGTTATTTGTTGTTTGAATAACTATATTGCAATTATCAGCTCCGAATGTTTCGGATTTGATGCTGTTTTCAAAATCCGTAAACTGTTTATCTTCGGATTCATAGCGTTTTTCAAACGGATTTGGCTGCATCCGGATTATCGGCTCTACCGATTGCCATATTTTTCTGTGTTTCTTTGTCAGGTGCAGTAATATAAATTATCTCGAATACAGTGTCTGGCATATTTTTGATTAATTTATCAACACCTATGGGGTCGATAATATAAGCATCTGCTTCACAGACCTGACTAAATGTGGCAAAATATTCATCCGGAATATCTGTGTTATTTTTAATTAAAGTACTTGCTACTTTATCAGAGTCTTTAAATGATTTTGCCTCGTCATGTGTGATAAAGATATGCGTATCTTCGTTATCATATCTTGGTTCTCTTGTAGTATATGATTTTACGAATTTCCAACCATAATCTTTTTCAAGAGTTTCTTTTAAAGTGTCTTTACCTGTACAGGTTCTTCCTACAATTAGGGTTTTCATAAGTTTTATCTCCTTTTTTAATTAGTTTTATCTTGTATCAATGTAGTTCTGATTTTGGTTAATCTTGATACAAACTCTGTTTTTGTGAGTATAGTTTCGGATATCTTGGTTTTTCCTATACTGTGGGTTAACGTAGCATTACCTGTTGCCAATAATGCTTTTTTGAAACTTTGATTTTTTGCAAGAGCATTATAAGCGTTATCAAGTAGTTCCTGATAACGCTCTGAATCTCTTTTGATAACTTTACCTTGCCAATATAGGTTTCCTGTTTTCTGCCATTTCTTGTTTTTACCTTTAAATTTAGCAGCTTTTCCAACAAGACTACATACATATTTTTGCATTTCCTGATTTTGGAATTTTAGTGATTGTAAAAATCCTTCCATTGATGCACATTTTACACCATCTATTTCAAACTCATGTGGTGCAAAATTGGATAAGCTTGATGCAGGGTATCCTGAGCCGGATGAAATGTCCATTATATCACCGCCTGTTTAGTTTTTTAGATTTTTAAGCAATTCAATATTATCTATATCTTCTGTTATTTTACTATTGTAAAAAGCATTAAGTTGTTTTGTTATCCATATGTATTCATTATCTTCAACATAATTTTTTTAAGTAATAGTTATGTAAAAAAAATTTATGTTTTTTTATAAGTTTTGGATTGATTTAACATTTGCTTTTTTTGCAACATAGTTTTTTTATAGGTATTTCATATAGATTGCCTTTGACCGGTATATTTGAATTACCATAATAATGATAGTTTATTAATGATTTAATATCATTATCATCTATCTCTTCGTTTGTGAAGTCTTTTAATAATTCTTTGGTTTTTGGTTATTATTATATTTTGCTTTTGATTCATATATAAATTTATCATTTTGCTGTATCATTTCACAAATTAGTTTGTAAGTTTTTATTATATATTTTTAAATTTGTTAATAATAATATGATACCAATTATTGTTGTACAACATATAATGATAACATTAAATGTTATGCCGAATAATATGAATGTGTGGTTATGAATGACATTGGTCATAGCATTATCTGTTACAAGCCAATATACGAACATAATAAAAAAAGTGGCGTTATTGTAATTATTAGTCCAACATAATATAGGATATTATGTATAAGTATGGGCATTTTTTTAGTCTAGGGTCTTTGGTTGTCTCGAATTTTTTTATTATTAAGCTCATCGGTGTGTAATTTAATTGTGTCGTTTATTTTTATTTAATACTATTCTTAATATTTTTTTATAATCTATCATTTAATTGATGCCTTTCTTTAATGATATTTAGTTTTTTTAATTCTTGTAATATATCTACATTTGTAGTTGCTTGATTTGTATTATCAGGTTTGTAAAATTCATTTAATATTTTATTTATCCATTCATATTCTGATTCTTCAGTATAATTATTTTTTTGTAATAATTATCTAAATAGATTATATTTGAATAAAAGTTATTAAGTGAATTTATATTTCCATACTCTAATAATGCATGAATTTCAAATTGATTTGAGCTATTGTCAGATGATGTATGATTATGGTTTATAGCGTATATGATATCATTTGCATCAACTGCATTGTTTATATCTATTGTTTCAGATATACCGTATTTTTTTGTAAGTTTTTTTGATGAATATTTAGCTAAATCAAATTGAGTTATTTGTTTGTGTTTTTGGTGTATATAGGGATAGTAATATGTATCCCATAAATGATAAAACATGATATGAATATTCCAATCTCAGGATTATTTTTTTATTATCATGATTATTATTGGAATTAATATTATGCATATTAATGATGTTATTAAGATTGAAGTACCGTATACATTTATCAAATTATTTATTGAATAGTCGCTTATTTTATTTTTCTATATTAAGTGCAATGTTTATGTAATCTATCATATTTTTATTTTTTTCTTCTTTCTTCTTTCTTAGTTATTTTACATGACTATCACCTGTAGAATAATCTATGATTATTCCGGGTTGAACATTATAACAATATACGCAAAATTCAAGATTATTATCTTCGACTGATTTTGCTTCTAGTAAAATGCCTCTACAAACAAGTTCGTTATTTATAAAGACAGGTGTTACACGGTATATTACATGATTATGTGTATCATCTATATATTTTCGTGTTTTATTTTCAAACGGCAACATACCCGATATGTTTAAATATCTTGTGCCTGTCGTGAGGTTTTTCTCATTAGCATTTTCGCCTGATAATTCAAATGCTATTAAATGACATCTGTTATACAAATATAAGTCTTTAATCACATCAGGGTATTTAACTGTATGCCATCCGGCAGGTTTTATCATGCCTATCGGACCTCGTTTTTCAGTTGGTAGAGTTTCAGGTCCAAGACAAGCCATAGCAACGCCTGTACGACCGAAGCTATCAAGTTCCGAATAATGTTCATAAGATACATTAGTTATATCAGTATCATTAAAATACGGTTTATTATTATTGATTTCTATATAAGGTGTGTTGTTATACTCAGGAACAGTATTATAATCAAATGCATTTGATGTATTGGTCGATGTTTGATTTATATGTTCAGGTACGTTGACGCAGCCTGTACATAATATAGAAATCGAAGTTATATATGCTAATAATAGTTTATATATCATAGTTTTTATTTTATTCCTTTCTTTAGTTTTTTTAATATAGTTTATGTTCTATAGGATGATTGCAATTATATATTTTATTATATATAACGGCTTTTAATATCTCTTATAATTTTTTTGATTGAGTGACAGCAAGTTCTTTTCTAATCATACTTGATTTTTACTTCGATATTTGTATCATTATCGGTTCGCCATTTATTTAAAAATAATGACAAATGAGTTTGCGTGTTTTTTTCTATAATAATTTGTCTGTGTCGCATATGAGTTCTCCTAATTTAATTTATAATTTATTATAATATTATATATGATATAGCTTGATAAATAAATGTATTTATTTATATATCATATTTGAAATTGCACTCGATTTTTATATTATAAGCTATGAATTTTATAAAAATCATTCATAGCATTTATTGATTTTTATTGTTAGTGTGATTTAATATTATATTGATTTTTATTGATATATGTGGTATATTATGTATAAATAAACTAAATAAATATTTGCTGTTTAATATTCTTGGAGCAAGAAACATCGGAGCGTACTTAGTGTGTTCCCTGCATATGCAGGGGTGCTCCTTTGAAAAGATAAAAAGCATATCAGAAATTAAGTGTTCCTTGCGTAGGCAAGGTTGATATTTATTTAGTTTATAATTAATATTATATTTGAGGTAATTTTTCATGAAAATTAATTGTGAGAGAATCTAATCATTTAGATATGAAAAAAACACTGTTGTTGGATATTTGGTTGATTGTAATAAGCTTAAACAGTTTGTTGAGTCTTTATATAATGATTCAGGTTATTTAGAGTTGCGAGTTGGTTTTGAAAATAATGATGGTGAAAAAAACAGGTTATATATTAATTAACGGTGCGGCTAAAAATGAAGATGAATTTAAAAGATTTAAAAAAATAATAAAGCATTAAATTTAAATCTTTTAACGGATATCTATGAGATTACCATTAAGGCTGATGAATTTGAAAGAGAATGTTTCATTTATGTCACGCCTTATAATTATAATATTAAATAGTAATTAAAAATAACGACTAGATTAATCTAGTCGTTATTTTTGTTAAAAATCACTTTTATTAAAAGCTATGGCTTCGTATTCTTTTTGATTAGCATAATAATTATGTTCTATCCACCATAAACGTTCTTGGCAGTCACGTTCGAATTTATTGTTTTCATCATACATATAATATTTATTATCTTTTATATCATCAGGTAAATATTGTTGCGGACACCAATGATATGGATAATCATGTGGAAATTTATAGCCTTTTGCATGAGCTTTATTTAAATATTCAGGTATATTTGCTCCAAGTCCTGCTTGTACGTCTTTAAGTGCAGCAAAATAAGAGTTTTCGCAAGTAGAGCATTTATTTGATAATGCAAGATATAATACGCAGTTAGTTAGCGGCTTATTTGCTTCAGGCATACCGAGTTGTCTTGCCATCTGGCAACTTGAATAAGTGATATTTATTGCATCGGGATTGGCAAGACCTATATCTTCATGGGCTATTACCATAAGACGGCGAATAACGGTTTCAAGGTCTCCACCTTCAAGTAATCTACATAAATAAAATACAGATGCATCAGGGTCTGAACCTCTTATAGATTTCTGTAATGCAGACATTAAGGCATAATGGTCATTACCGTTTTTGTCATAATGAGCCATACGAATGCTTGGCAGTATATTATCTATATTAGTTGCCGTAATATTATTTTGATAAGTAATTATAGCAGTTTCTAATAGATTCGCAGCACGTCTTACGTCACCGGCAGATGTACCTGCTATAAATTTTAATGCATTATCATCTATGTTTATTTTTAAATCATCTGTTATATGTTTTAGATATGTTATAATATCTGTATCAGATACAGGTTTAAATTCTAATATTTGGCATCGTGATAATAAAGCATTGTAAATCTCGTAATATGGATTTTTCTGTTGTTGATGCAATTAAAAATAAAATTGTTATTTTTCGATATAAGGCAAAAACAATTGCTGCTGTTTTTTTATTTAGATATTGTATTTCATCTAAATACAATAAAAAAATTTGGTATTAGCATTTGCAACAAGCGATTTTAATATATCTGATAGCGATATCTTTTTATCTGATACGATATTATCTAAACTTAAATTAGTAGCATTTATGCTATGAAATTCTAAGTTAAAAGATTTTGCAAGTATCATAGCAGTTGTTGTTTTTGCCTGTACCGGGTGCTCCATAAAATATCATAGATTTTTAATTGCTGAGCTTTTAAGCATATTATATAATACACCGTTTTGATTTAATAAATGGTCTTGACCCACTAATTCATTGAAATTAGCGGGTCTGTAATCTGTTGTTATATTCATAAATATAAATTCCTTTTTAAATATCTGCTTTAAATATCTGCATCCATATCAATTAATTCATTGCCCATATTCGGGTCATCATTTTTTGTTATGGCAATTTGAGACCAAGAACCGTTTCTAACATATAATGTGTCAAACTGTTCGAATAAAGCATTTCGAAGACCGTGTAAAAATGCATAATACATCTGTTTTTGAAGACCTTTATTGGCTTTCTTTACAGGCAATAGTTGAACGGCAACAGACCAATCATTATCTTCAAGTGTTACCTGAAATAATTGATTTACAGCAATAATATGCTTTTTCTTTTCTCTTAAGTCTGTTTTTAGCATACTGTCGAAGTTATTTGCCATATAATCAGAAATCTTATCAATACAATTATTGTAATGAGCCTGAGATGCGTCCTGATTAAATTCGTAATTAGTAAGCTCATCAGGATTAATATCTTTTTGCTTAATAAAATTACTATCATTGGGCTTATTATAAATAAATATATCTTTGTAATCTATATAAAATAAGCCTGATAGATTGTCTACGTTTAGATTTGTCTTTAATTTTTGGGACATTTTAATTTACTCCTTTAAATCTAATAAATAATTTAAGTTATCTAAATCCAATATAGTTTGATTATTTATAGACTTAGATAATGTCTTTGTTACACCCGTATTATTATTCGTTATATATAATCCTGCCGTACATCTGATACAGGATATTTATCTAATAAGTTTTTTTGCCTGTATCAGATTTAACTGAAAATCCAATAAACTTGTGTATTTTTTTAAGTGTATCGGATAATTCGTTATATATGCTTTTCACAATCATGACAGCCAAACTTATAATATATGATTAAATTATTTTTTTAAATCGTTTGGCAGTTTAGATTGTATTGGTGAAGCATTTATAGCTTTTTTGTATGTCTTTAATATTTAAATTAGTTTGATACATGCTATGTTGATATGCAGTTATAGCTAAAGCTTGTTACAGACGCTGTGTATAAAAAGCCTATAAGTGATACTGATAAACAAAAAAATCATAGTTAATAAATATATCGTTAATTTATATACTGATATAGGCGTTTTTTTATTTTTAGTGTTTAGCTTTTTGTGCCAGTTTAATAAATTTTTATATTTTTCAGGTGTAGCTGTGTTTGGCTGAATTTCTTGTGTAAAATTCTTATAAACTAATACAGCACATATTAATGCCATTATGCCTATGAATAAGCCTAATACAATGGCTGTTATAAGCCATAAGTTAGGTGTAAAAGCTTAATAATAAATTTTTGCAATGCTTTATTTTTTTCATGTTTATAGTATGTTTCCTTTCTATTTATTTTTTTGTTTATTCATCTTCATTTACATCTAAACTTATCACTTTTCTGGCTAGATATAATAACTATGGTAAATTATCTCTGGTTTCTTTATGTTTAGCTCTAGGCTTTTAAATAATTTATGGCAGTCTGCCATAAAAACCAAGCTTTTTCTGAGTCTGAATACTCATGATTTTCGTTTTTTTGACAGCTTGTACTTTTTAAAATCATATTTAACTTATAATTTAAAAAAAGCTATAAATGCAAATTCATATTTAGAGTGGTCATTATAAAAATCAGCCAATGTTTTATGATATTGTTTGGTTGCAGTGTTTAACAACATTAATATTTGGTCTGACATATTTGTATTCACCGTATTTATTTCCTGAATATCTATATCAGCTGCACTTGTATCTTTTTGAATGACGGCAAGTTCTTTAAATAATTCTTTAAAGCCGTCCGGATTTGATTGATTTGATTTATCAATCATATTACCCGTAAATGTACAAAAATGATTTAATAAAATTTCGTAGTAGCCGTGTTCTTCTTTCATGGCCACTTTTTGATATACAATCGGATATTCATTTAATATTTCGATTGGTAGGTCAAAAACAAGATGATAACCTTTACCGGATAATGATAATTCTCCGTATTTATACGGTAAGTTTAATAATTTTTGTTTTATGTCATCAGGACATTTAGGTTCTATGTCAAGTATACAAAATCCGTGTTCGATTGCATCAAGATAAAATGCATGATTTGGCGGATATGAATTAAGGGTGGTTAAATAAAAATTATATAATTCATATAAACTGACAAATGAAGTCGGGTCGTATGGATTTGCTCCGGCACTTCTTGATTCTGACATCAGTTTTTTTCCATATGTATCGGTATTTTTTTATTATCTGATATGGTCCATAGTTTCATATCAGCAATGGTTTTTATAAAATTGTCTTCATAAAATAGCATCTTATGTTCCTTTCGTGTTATTATAATTGCTCCCGATATTATGATATCATAAATTATATTATTTGTATAAGCCTAGTTAGTAGATTTATATTGATATATCAAGTATTTATATTGAATTATTTATAGATGTATATTATGATATTTATATAATAATTTATAAAAAAAGTGAGGTTATTAATATGGCTATAAAAGCCTATAAATGATTTTTTTAGATGTGTATAAAAAAATTAGAAACGGCAATCTCTAATATAGATACAAAAAGTCTTGAAAAAAATAAAATGGCTTAATATGATTGCTATTAATGCAGATGATATTAATATTTTTTTGGCTTGAAAATAACACGAATGATATAAATATTCAAAATAAAGCTTAGACTTTGTCGTATGCTTCGAAATTATGCACAACATAATGATGATTATAAGTCGTTCATTGCTGTTACATCAGATATGATTTTTGTTTATTAATAAGCTTTTTAAAAGATTTAGGTTGTATAGATAAGACAGCAGGTCAAATTTGCAAGAAAAATACAAGCATTAACAGAAAAAGCTTATTAATAGAATGTTGTTCTATGCTTGTATCTAAAAAAACTGGATTGGTTGCCTGTAATAGATTCTAAAACAAATAAGTGTTTGGGTGTAATCACTTATAATAATATATTGTCTTGGATATCTGACGGTGCAACACTTAAATCGAAATTATCTAATTTAATAACAGATAAAAAAATAAAAAGGCTATGACTGTGATACAAGATGATGTGGCATATAATAAGATTCCTAATGATGATTATATTATAGTGATAAAAGATGATGTGTACAAAGGTATAATTATAAAAGACTAGGGGGCTAACAACTGTTAAGAGTAATTTATAAAAAAATTATAAATATGTGTTGATTTTTTTATAAGTTTTAATGATAGAATAAAAATATAAATATTGAAAAGGAGGCTTTAAGAACTTTAATTATGAGTAAATACTATTCTATCAGAGAATTTTCAAGAATTTTTAGGAGTATCAGCCCAAACACTTAGAAATTGGGATGCAAACTGTAAACTTCATCCACATCATGTGTCTAGTAACGGATACAGATATTATTCTCATGAACAATTAAATCAGGTTATGAATATAAAATCTGATTTGAATAGAATTGTCATTGGATATTGCAGAGTTTCAAGCAATAAACAAAAAGATGATTTAGAAAGACAAATAGAGAATATGAAGCTGTATCTAAATACTCAAGGAAACCTTATGAAATAATTTCGGATATAGGTTCTGGAATTAATTATAAGAAAAAGGGTTTAAGAGAATTAATTAAACGTATATCTCAAAATAAAGTGGAAAAAAAGTTGTAGTTCTTTACAAAGACAGACTACTAAGATTTGGATTTGAATTAGTTGAATATGTTGCAAGTTTATATAATTGTGACATAGAAATAATTGATAATACAGAAAAATCAGAACAGCAAGAGCTTGTAGAAGATTTAGTTCAAATTATCACAGTTTTTAGTTGTAAATTACAAGGCAAACGTGCTAATAAAGCTAGAGAATTAGTAAATGAATTAATTGAGGTTGACAGTGAAAAATGATAAAATCAATAAAAATCAGACTATACCCAAATAATAAACAGATTACTAAACTATTTCAATATGCTGGATGTGCGAGATTTGCTTATAATTGGGCTATTGCAAAGGAACAAGAGAACTATAAGCAAAAAAATAAATTCTTATCGGATAATGAATTACGAAAAGAATTTACACAGCTAAAGAAACTGCCAGAGTATAGATGGTTAAATGAAGTAAGTAATAATGTAACAAAGCAAGCAATCAAAGATGCTTGTAATGCCTATAAAAAATTTTTCAAAGGGCAATGCAAATATCCTAAATTTAAAAGTAAAAAGCATTCAACTCCTTCTTTTTATCAAGATACTGGTAAAATTCAGTTTACAGATACTCATGTAAAAGTCGAAGGATTTTCAATGAGTAAAAGACGAAATAAACAAAAATTGAATTGGATTAGACTTTGTGAAAAAGAAAGAATACCAATTAACTGTAAATACTTTAATCCACGCTTTACATATGATGGATTGTATTGGTATGTATCCATTGGAATTGAAGTAGATGACAATAATAATCTTCCATCAAATGATGGTGTCGGAATTGATTTAGGTATTAAAAACTTAGCAGTTTGTTCTGATGGAAATACTTATAAGAACATAAATAAAACACAAAAAGTAAGAAAAATAGAAAAGAAAAAACGCAGGTTACAGCGTTCAATATCAAGAAGATATGAGAAAAATAAGAAAGGAGGCAGTTATTGTAAAACAAGTAACATAATAAAAAAAGAGAAAAAGAACTTTTAAAAAGTAATAAAACGATTAACAAATATTCGTCAAAACTACTTACATCAGACAACATCTGAAATCATAAAGCGAAAACCAAGTTTTATCTGTATGGAAGATTTGAATGTAAGTGGAATGATGAAAAATAAGCATTTATCCAAAGCAGTACAACAACAATGCTTTTATGAATTTAGAAAGCAGATTGAGTATAAGTCTAACTGGAATAATATTTCAGTCATTATAGCAGACAGATTCTTTCCAAGTTCTAAACTATGTAGTTGTTGTGGAAATATTAAAAAAGATTTGAAACTGTCTGACAGAATTTATAAATGTGAATGTGGAAACATCATAGATAGAGATTTTCAAGCAAGTTTGAATCTAAAGCAGTATGGAGAGAATGTTTTAAAACAATCTGTAGTGTAACACTTTAAAGTTATTACAGATATGTACCGAACGTTAATCGGGAATTGACGTCTACGGAGAGTACAAGAACTTGTAATTAGTATTTGAATTTATTCAGTATGAAAGCATACTCGATGAAGTAGGAATGAAACATAAAAGTTTATTAGCTTTTTATAAGTTTTCAGTAACGGTGAATTTTTATCGAAAATAAGCATTTACGCAATATGGGGTTATTTTTAACTGTTATATGCTTTGTTGCTTTAATATTTTTTTATGATATTAGTAACAGCATTGGCATTAAATTATGGTAATCCTATTGATAAACCAAATAATACAAAAATAAATATATCTATTACAAACAAAAATAAAGACCGATGAAAAATCATCGGTCTTTTATAAAAGCTTTTATTATTAATAATTTCTGTTTGTGCTGTTAGGGTCATATACGATACCTGTTACAGCATTTGCTTCAGGCTTTGGGGTTGCACACTGAGCACAAAATCTGCCTGTGTTTCCGGCTGTGTTACAGGTTGGACAAGTCCAAGTATCAGTCGGCTGTGCTGCATTAGGTGTTACAATGTTATTAGGATTGTAGTTATTAACAGGTACTGTAGTATTTACAGATTGTGCAGGCATTGAATTTGCCGCAGGCTGTACCGGGGCTGCATTTGTTACGGGCTGGTTCATTATATTCTGATTATTTGAAATAGTAGAATATGGGTCTGAACCTGCGGCAGGTGGTGTTATTGCAGGCTGTGTCTGTGTCATAACTGAATCATCTGCACTTGCAGGTGTATGTGCAACTCTATTGTTAAGTCTTGCAAGAGCAGCTTCTCTCTCAGCCGGAGTAAGCTCGTCTACTGTGATTCCTCTTTTCTTAAGGTCCTGTGCGGCAGAACTGAAGTCATAATACTTCATCGGTCCGTTTGCAATGATGCTGTCAATTACAAATCCTACGTTATTAAACTTTTTAGGTTTAAAGCTTCTCATAACGATTGTGACATCCATACCTGCTGCTGGTTCGTTTGAAATAGGCAATTCTTTGCAATGATTCATATCATAAGAACCGTCCGGCTTCACAATAGGCTCAAAGAACTTTGGAAAGTTGTTTGACTTTGATACCGGAGAATATGTATTCACATTCGGATTTTTCTGAGATTTATAAAATGTTTCCTGAATATACTGTTCTTCAAGAGAAAGCTGTGCCGGATTAATTGGTACTATTCTGGCATTTGAGATAGTCACTGTAAGATAATTGGTATCTATAGGCATCATACCTCTTGCCTGTCTCTTAAGTTTATCAGCTTCAAGCTCTTTATCTGTCAAAAATCTTGTGAGTCTGGAAAACTCTACATTTCCTCTTACATATACATAAGAGTTGCCGTTAAGCTGGCTTGCGTTAATTGAATGTGACATTGTTATTTGTTTCCTTTCATGATAACTGTTATTTGTATTGTTAAGTGTATCCGTTATTTGAATTTTTATTTTTCACACTAATTGCAATTATTGTGAACTACTTTGACTTATAGAAGTCGAAGTTTCCTGTTTCAACCACTGTTGCATTAAATACTATGATACGTAATTCAATGTCTTACACAATGTCTACAGGCGTTAATTCGGGCTATTCCATCCCTACTGTGGCGTGTTAAAATATTTTTTTCAAATTTGTTGTGTATCTAAAATAACAAATATTTTTAGATTTTTAAATTATCCCAATGGTATCACCTCTTTCTATTTTTATATTTATTATGCAATAACATAATACATAATTTTTTTGTTTTGAAATAATTTGTAACTTGTTTTTTTATCTTTATTTCTGATATGATTATATCAGAAATAGCTTGATAAATCAATATATTTATTAAAAAAATATATTAATAAATCAATGATAAACAAGTTAATATAAAATTAGAAAGGAAAGAAAGTATGTCAAGTACATTCAATAACAATGGTACACCCGATATTGAAAACCCTTCGGTTAGTAATAGTAACGTAAATAATGACAGACCTGAGAAAAAAAGACCGTCTGTATTGCCTATACAAATTGCAGGTGGAATATTATTGTTAGGAACGGCAGCTGCTGTTATATTAGGCTCTCGTTCAGCAGTAGCATCTATAGATGCCAAAAACGCTTCAAAAGTTGCTGTAATTAAACAGGCAATTGCAAAAAAAGAGGGTTTATCTGAGAATCCATCAAATTCATCAGATACGACTGTGGTTGTTGCATCTAATGACGGTTCAGTGGCAAAATATATTAAGTCATATGATTTTACTACAGAACAGCTTAACTGGGCACATGAAAAGCATATTAAATGGGATGATAACGGAAATCCTGTTGATGAAAAAGGTTTTGTTGTAGATGACCCGACAACACCTGTAAACGAAATAGAAAGAGCAAAAGAGTTAAATACTATTGATGATACAGGTAAATCTAAAACATTAGATATCAAGTTAAATGACAATAATACAGAGCCTGTGATTACTCATGTAGAGAAGATTCCGACTGAAACTACAAAAGATAATCATAATGCTCTTGAAAACGCAATAGACGGTGATGTCCAGCCGGGTGATGCTGCTCCGTCTACTATTAATAAATCAGGTGCAGGCTTGGGATAATAAAAAGAGGTGCTATTTAAAGCACCTCTTTTTTATATTTATAATATTTTTTTCAAGTTTTTTTCTATATCAGAGACTCTAAATGTGTGTGTTCCTGAATGTTCAAGTGAATCATTAAACGTAAGAGTTATAATGGTCATTTGAATATCATTGATTTGAGCAAGTTCTGAGTGCTTTGTATCGCTGTTTTTTTGATTTTTTTACAAGCACTAAATCTTTTTCTTTTTAATTCTTGATTATCATCACTGATAATTCTCGGTAATAATTTTACTTTCATGAATAAGTCCTCTATTTTTTTATATTTTTTTATGTATTATATTTTTTTACGGTGGCTTCTATTGCATTAAGTAATGCTTTTTGTGACATATCTTTTTTTATGTATAGCATCTAATATTTTTTTGTCTATAGTATTACGCATCAACAAATGATGAATTATAACAGGTTCGGTTTGTCCTTGTCTATAAATTCTTGCATTTGTTTGTTCGTATTGTTCTAATGACCACGGAATAGTATACCATATTAAAGTGTGTCCGCCTTGCTGAAAGTTTAATCCAAATCCACAAGATGCAGGTTGTATCATCATTACAGGGATTTTTTTGTCATTCCAGTCTTTTTCCATTTGAGGTGTGCCGTCAAACATTTTAGCAATTATATTATTCTTTTTAAAATAATCTTGCATCATATATAAATCACTTTTAAAGAAATATGCAATGATTACAGGTGAATCTGTATTATTAATAATATATTCACACATTTCTAATTTATGATTATGTATGATATTGAATTCATGTGCACTTGGATTTGTATAAATTGCACCGGATGCCATCTGTGATAATTTAGACTGTAATACAGCAGCATTAACTGCTTCTATTTGAGTGCCGTCTTTTAAATTTAATATATTGGTTTTCATAAATGATTTATATAATTTAGTTTCGTCAGGTGTCATATCTAATACTATATCATTATACGTAATAGCAGGCAGTTTTAGCTGTGTATTTTTCATAGATATAACTATGTCACTGATTCTGTTATATATTAAATCTTCGGCATTTAATATATTGCCATATTGGTCTATGATAGGTTTACCTGTATTCGGATGTATGATTATTCGTTTCGGATTATATGATACAGGATAACCGTTCATCATTAGTCCTGCATCAAAATATGCATTTCTATAAGACGTTATTGTTTTACCAAGTCTTGAGCCTAAGTCTAACAAATAAATTTGTGACCATAAATCCATTACGCCTTGTGGTGCAGGTGAACCGGTAAGTAGAATAACTCTTTGCATATACGGTCTTACACTTGCAAGAGCTTTAAATCGTGCAGAACTGTGTGATTTAAAACTTTGACTTTCGTCTATTATGACTACACCGAATTGCCATTTATTATCAGGAAAATGCTTAACTAAATCCGGTACTAATTCTCGGTTATAAAATATATCGTTCCGTTTTTATTATTTGGAATAGAGTTATATATTTCTTCACGCTTTTTCTTGGATAAATCTTTGCCATTTTCGTTTGCCACAAGTGATTGAGTTCTAAACGGCATATTCCATTTTTCTATTTCGTTTTGCCAAGTTATTTTTGCAATATTTTTAGGTGCAATAACTAATACATGAGTATTGGGATTTAGTTCGTATAGTGTCTCTAATATAATAGATGTTTTTCCAAGCCCCATTGTCAAAAACAGTCCGCAAAACGGATGTGATTTTGCAAAGTCTTTTGCAAATATTTGATATGAATGCAATGGTATTAACATATTATTTTGCATTTATATTTGTCCTTTCGTATTTTTAATTGTTTTTTTGGGTTAAAAATATTCATATATGAGTATTTTTACCACATAAATCAATTAATTTCTATATTTTTATAAAAAATACAGCATACAATTTAAATTGTATGCTGTATATATATATAATATTAATTAAAATTAGACTTAATCCATTTTTTTAAGTTCAAGTGTATCTTTCGGATTAGATTGTAATATATAATTTTTCTATCAAAATGCTCGGTTTAATCTCCGGTCTTTGAGAAACCATATATGAGATTTCGGATTTTAAGTAATCTTTTTCACCGATTAATACAGCAAGTCTTTTTCGTTAATGGATTGGTTTCGACAAAAACCGTTCGGGTCATACAAGATAATAATATTATCTCTTGTGGACTCTTGAATCGAAAACAATCGGTACTTTATAGTTGTCTTCTAATTGTTTTTTTGTATAGATAAGTCATTATCTATAATATATCCGTTTTTTTGAATTTGATATCTATAGATAAAGCTTTTAAGTTCATCTTTATCTAAGATAATTGCAGGATATAAATATGTCATAATACATAAGATTCCTTTCTGATTTTTATTTTTATACAATCATATCATAAATGAGGAGATTTGGACATATCTTATTTATCATTTGTATAAATATATTTTTATCCAGTTATCATGAGACACATAAAAGCTCTGAGCCGGGTCATGACCTGATACCATCCCCCATTTCATAGCAATCTCATATAAATCATCAGATTTAGTGATTTTTCAAAGATATATCATCAGGCTGTATATTTTTCTAAACGTTTTTTTGGTGATTAACATTGGAACTTTTAGTCTTACAAATCTTATTATATATTACATCTTTTTTTCTGACTGATTGCTTAATCTAGGCAAACGATATGTTTTATTATCGGTTTTTATAAAATAATCGGCTCGTAATGTATAATCAATGGCTAAATCTCGTATTTCATCCATTGCTGTTTTGAATTTCTCATGATTATAGTTTTTCGCCATTAATAGCTTTTATTTAAAAAGCATTATGAATGTATCTAACATTTCAGTTTGATGTCCAGATAAATTCTTATATACAAATAAACTCTCTACATAGAATTGAGCAGCCATTAATGCATAATAATCTATACGTATAATGTCTTTATGTTTATTTATGATATTAAAAATTGCCGTAATCATCAACATAATCAAACTTTAGTGCAGATTTGTTATAGTTGATGTGTTTTTGAAAAAAACTTGGTTATATAAATATAGCTATGTTTACAAGATACTATATTATCGCCGGTATCGGCGTATGTAAATCGAAACAGCCCATATTATCCCTCCTCTTTGAAGTAGTCGTCCTCTTTGATGCCTATATTATAGGCAACTTCATTATTCATAGCAATTTTACGATTATCTTTGTTTTTTTAATTATTATATAATCCTGATTCTCTATTAATGTTATATTGTCATGAGTATTAATCCATGGTGATACAAGATTTTTTTGTATTTGTCTGCAATCCATACTACATTTAAGTCTTTATCAGGATTGGCATTGCAATAATTAAGTGTTATCATAATTAAAGTCTCACTTTCTTATAGTATTTTAATATTTTTTTGTTTTTCGAATATATGCTCTAATGTATTTTTTTGTTTAAGTCCGGAATAACTGTTAAAGTCTTAAATAACTTATCAGTGTATTCGAACTCTTTATTCTCAGACGGATTATCAGAATGGTCTATTAAATAACATTTTTGCACTTGTTTCGATGATTTCACTGAAATATTCATCTGGAATTTCATAATCAATATTGTTTTCTATTTCGGATTTTTGGTATTTTTAAGCCATACATATTGTCCGTGTGCAAAACATCCGTCCGGATTATAATACAAGACATTTAATATGTCTTTGGTTTTTATTTATAAAACATCTGAGTTCAGGTGTATGTGTTTTCATGATTTATATCTCCTAATTTAATTTTTTTATGGTTTTAATTTATCTTTTTAGGCTTTTTGTAACCTATGAATTTTTCCGGCTTCTATTTCGTTTATGATATTCGTTTTTTTATTTTTGTGATTATTATAAGTCAAAATTTCGTTTTGATAATATTTTTGTATTTCGTACATCAATATTATTATAAAACTTATTTAAAATCAGATTTACATAATCCTCTTTATGATGATTTAATACTTTTTCTAAAAAGCTTTTTTTGTTTGCTTTTTGAATAATAATCTATAAAACGATAAATATAATTAAGTTTATTATTTATAGTATCACAATTATATTTAAAATTATTGGCGTCTAAATTATATTTTTGATAATAAAAGCTTCACGCATAGTATTTATGTTATAAAGCTTTGATATTTGTATTTTTTTATAAATATTATATTGATATATTAATACAAATATATATGTGATTGCTAAGCTGTAACTATAAGCTATGCTTGTTTTAATTATATTAAATTCAGTTCCTGAAAATATACAAGCTATTATTACACTTGATGTGACACTTAAAAAAATATAGATAAAATTGTTTTAGATATTAATTTAAATTCTATTTGATTATTATTAAAATCACATAGTTTATATATTTTATAATAATCTATAAAAAGATGTTGGCATATTATTTGCTCCTTATTTTTTTATATCAACAGATAATTATTTAATTCTAATTATCTGCTGATATATTTATAATTTAATTTATTTCGTTTAAGATAATATTTTTTTAATATTATCCCAATACGAGAGATTACAATCGTAATCACCATCATATACATATCTTGATGCACAGTCATCTATAAGACATTCTAAATTATAGGCTGACGTATCAATTTTTTTAATTCATCTATCATTTGTTTTACGTCTTCTTTTTACATAGGGCATATGTAAAATACGATATAAATTATCTGATGTTTTGAAATTTAAATTTTCTGCAAGTTTTTCTAAATCTTTTTTAGTTAATGCATTAATTGCTGTAGCTATATCTATAATCTTCATAATCAATTATTCCTTTTTTATATTAATGTTTTTCGATTACTTGGTCAATTAAACCGTAATCTTTTGCTTTTTCTGCCGTAAGCCAACAGTCTCTATCACAATCAAGTTTAATTTTCTCGAAATCCTGACCTGTATTATTGGCAAGTAATCTCAATAGTCTTTCTTTTGTGAATGCCATATGTTTGGCTTGAATAGCAATATCACTTGCCTGACCCTGTGCTCCACCAAGAGGCTGATGTATCATGACTTCTGCATTTGGTAGACAGATACGCTTACCTTTAGTTCCGGCTGATAATAATACAGCTCCCATTGATGCAGCAGTACCAAAACAAATTGTAGATACGTCACATTTGATAAACTGCATTGTATCATAAATTGCAAGTCCTGCCGATACACTTCCACCGGGACTATTAATATAAAAATAAATATCTTTATCTGGGTCTTCGGATTCTAAGTAAAGCATCTGACCGATGATAAGCTGAGCCGAATGGTCCGTTACTTCATCACAAAGCATAACTATTCGGTCTCTTAACAGTCTTGAAAATAAGTCATATGCTCTTGTGCCTTCAGGTGACTGTTCTAATACAGTTGGAACCATCATAGCATTTTTAATATTAGTTATCATAATTTTTTTCTCTTTCGTAATTTATGATTTTTTAATTTATATTATGAATTTATCACTTTTGCTCCCGAAGTTTTTAGTAATTCTAATTCAAATATTTTTTTGCTATAATAATAAATTATCTTTATTATTATTGACAATTATACATAAATGATATATGATGTGTATAGTGATTGAGATATGTTATTTTTAATAATATATGTTGTCATTTTCAGAAAAAGAATTTGGGTTAAAAAAACTCTCTGCATTTTAAGCAGAGAGTTTTTTTATTTTATGATATTAAAATCCATTAATAAATTATTTAGCTCGTCATTTGTATCTGTAAATGTAGTATTAACAGACATTGGATTATTATTTTTATCATATTCGTGAATAGAATAAAATCTTTTTAAAAGTTATCTACATCAGTAATATGATGTTCTAACATATAAAATTTGTTTTTTGATTTTAGTTTGGCTTTTTGGTTGCCGTTTGGGCAAGTTTGCCAGTTAATTTTAAATTTATGCATAGTTGTAACCTCGTATATTATTGATTAAGCAATTAAACACCCGTAGAGGCGATTTAAAGCCTCTGTGAGGCATTTTAGATGCCTTATGGTATTAGTTATAGGGTGTTATGTTAAAATGCATTCTGGAGCATTTTAGAGGGCTTATAGAGGTGGTTCAGATTTGCATTCAAGTATAAATTTATCTACAAGTTCACGGGTGTTTAAGACTCTTACATCTGCTCCATGAGATTGCATCTCTGATATTCTTTTATTTTGGCTTGCAGATGTAGTTCCTGTTAGGCTTTTGGTTTCGATGAAAGTGACACGCCCGTTATGGATGATTATGTCATCAGGAACACCTTTAATACCGGGTGATACGAATTTATAGCATAAATATCCTGCTGCACGTGTCTTTTTTTTTAAATAGTCTTCAACATATCCTTCTGCTTTTCCCATATTACTTCCTTTTGTATATAAATAAATTTAATATAACAGGGTGTTTTTATACACCCTGTTATTGATATTAATTATTCAGTTTTAAATACAGGTGTTATTTCAAATTCATTTGTCTCTTGATTTAATTGCCATTTAATATCACAAGAAAAATCTTTATCTGTTTTTGATTTAGCTGTAATAGAAATAGACATTCCTGATTTGAGATTTGCTGTTTCAGTTTTATCAAATTCATAACCGAGATATGCTTTTTGGCGGTTTCGGTACTTTGATTTTATTTTTAGCAATAACAGCATCAACTTCGGATTCAAGCATTTCTAATGCTGTGAAATCAATATTATTAAGTTGTGATATCTTTGCTGTGGTTTTAAACAAATCAGGTGTGAGTTTTATATAATCAAGTTTATTTTTTTAGTTTATAAGCAAATACCCAACAGTTATCTTTGATATTTACAGGTAACTTAATATTTGTTTTATTAAATACAACTTGTGTTTCAATAATATCCTCATATCTTTGGAACTTGATGTATTTTCTGTTCGGCAATTTGTTACGCCAGTTTTTCTCATAACAATCTCTCAATAGTGATAAATAACAATTATAATCAATGTTTTGTTTGATGAATTCAAACTCAACAGGATTTAAGTTATGTAAATCTTTATTTTGAATATATATATTCCAATCTTCTTCAAGATTTGTGATTTTAACGATTACAATATCTTTATCAGTCGGTGGTGTAACTCCGTTTGCTTTAAACACCTGTAATGCCATAGGGTCTTTTGTTGTGGCTCTAAGATTATCTTTTTGACGCTTTTTCTTTTGTGCATCTGTTATAGCTTTTGCAAATGCAGCATTGAGTCTTAAAGTATTCGGTACATTATTGTTTAAATAAAAGACTCTATTATAGTGTGGTAATATAATAGGTTTATTTAAATCATTTATTTTTCTGCCGAATATATAACGCATAGAACCGGTAGATGATGCAAGAACATTCTGGAACATAGTTAACCAGTGAACAGGTTCGAATTTATGTTCTGCTGATTTTAGTATGTTCATGCCGATAGTATCGTCAAAAGGTTTATCAAGTGATAAATCTTTATAGTTTTGTGATGCCACTATTAAGTATTCCGTCATTGCCCAATCTATAATAGCAGGATGAGCAAGTGCTTTTGTTACAACAGGTCCTTTACGGCAACCGAGTGTACCACCTGATGCACTTATTATAGTGGCTGCATCTTCTTTTAATTCGATTCGGTTATTTGTATCTTTAGATATTAAATACATAGGTTCAGGTTCTATTTCTACACCGATATCATTCGACTCTCTTTCAAGAATCAGATTGTTTAATTTAACTTCAAGGGCAGAGTACAATCCATCTGTGTTTGTAGACGGTATTTTTGCTCCTTCGAAAGTTTGTGCCTGTCCGATACGCCACGAGAATAATTGTCCTATGATTCTCATAGAGATAATTGCATTATTCATACGAATGTTATTATCAAACGTAGCATCACCTGCACCTGATGCAGAGTTTAATATAAGTTTTGTTCCTTCTCTTAATATAGCATAATATTCACGCTCTTCTTTTGAAAGGGATTTATCTTTCATAAGTTTACCGTAATCTTGTTTCTGTTGAAAGATTTCGCCATATCTGTCTTTACCGAGACCTTTATTCCAAAAGGCTCTCATCATTCTAAGTAAGTTAGGATAATAAGACGTAAAATCTTCGTGATTTACAAAATCGGCAGATGTAAATACATATTTATTATTTAATTTAGTAGACCCGTCATCATCTTGTGTAAATAATTCAGGGCATTCTTTTAAATAATCTTTATACTCGGAATTTTCGATAGTTTTTCCTGAACGTAAGAATATATTATAATTTAATATGCGTCCATCCGGCATTTCTATTGTTTTGGCTTTTCGTAAATCAACCGGATTTGGATAAACAGATTGTACATACAAAAAGTCGTCTTTAAATGCTTGATATGCTATCATCTCTGCATCATATAAGGCTTTATTATATTCCGCACCATGTACACCACCTGTTGAGAAGTTTACAAAACAAGATGTAGGTTTACCGAATTTATCAAAATATGGCAACGAATTAGGTCGCTTTTGAATTTCGGATAACTTATTTACAATCGGGCGTGTTGCATTAATATTGCTTGTGTCGGCATAATCAAACATATAGTTTTCAGATTCATTAAAGTTTTTACCTCGAATTTCGTTATAATAATTATATATTTCGTCAAATTGAGCACGAATCTCAGGTTGCGGAAATTTTGCATAAAAGAATTTCTTGCTTTCTTCCAATACATCCACTTGTTTAATTCCAAGTTCAGCTGCTTTTTCTTTTGCCGGATACATATAACTTACAACAGGGATATCTTTTAAGTGGTCATACGGACATAATGCTTTTTGAGCAAACTGAGATGATGTTGAGTCAATATATAATCTGTCTCTTCGAACCTTTTCAGGTCTTATGTCCGGAGCATATTTATCTATTTGTTTTTCGTATCTAAGTTCAGGATATGTCTTTAACAGCTGACGCTTTAATGTAAACTGACCTTGATAATAATCTAATCTGAATAATTCTTTTAGATTGATAACATCAGACATATTATATGCAATTAGGTCAAACAACTCTTCTTGTGTATTGATTACAGAGTCATGTTTAACTTTACTTGATTCAAGTATCTGAAATCCCATTAGACCCAGTAAGCGTTTTAGGGCAACCTTCTTTTGCTTTTCGTTTAAAACAGAAATATCTATATGACGTCCTGTCATAAGCATATTTTTTCTTATACGCCATCTTGCATCTTTATAATCCGGTTTTGCATATCGGTCATTAATATTTATAGCCAAATACGATGGCATAGCATCTTTAAATCTGGGTGAAAACAAATAATTATTTTCTACACGCATTTGATTTGCAGTAATCGGTCTGAATTTAATATTTTTATTATTGTCAATATCAAATACATAGTGAAAAAATAGTGTAAGCATTGTACTATCATAATTTGCTCCGTTGTAAGAGCAGATATATGGGTCATTTTCTTCGTCATAATTAATATCAGTATCACATACAGGTCTAAATTCAGACGGATAAGATGATATTGAATTAGGATTATTTACAGGTGAAGCATCGGATAAACCGAATTCTTTTGCTAAATGCTTACAAGCATTTTGTGTTGTTAAGTCATATACGCTTATCGAGCCGTCAAAGTTATGATTTGCTTTATATATGGCATTTAAAAGCATATCATGAAAGCTTTGATTGGGTGAGTCTTTAAGTAAATTAGGATTGTCACTTAGAATATATATGTCTGCATGATTTTTGTGTTCTTTGAAATTTGCAAGAGTGAATACATTCTCAAGTGACTCAATATCATAATAATTAAATTTTGGCATAATTTTTTTGAGTCCTTATATAATTTATAGTTTATCACTCAGATAAACTCATTATGAATGATTTTATCTGAGTGGGTGTCATATCAAGTGTTATTTTTGCTCCGGTAAATGAATCAGGATTATTCTGACCGTTTAAGTATTTAATACCTGTGCCGCCTGCTTTTTCCCAAGGTATCAGGTCTTTATTATAGTCACTGATTAGAATGTCTGTCTTTCTAAGCTCTCTATTAAGTAATTGCTGAGCTTTGACATATTTTGGCATCTGAATGGCATAAAATTGAGTATTTATATCTAAAAACGGCATTTTTTCAGATGTCCAAATTTTTTTATCTAATTTGTGTTCATCTGCAAGTGCAATCGGAGCTGTAATATCAACCACATTAGTGATTACAGCAAATGGAACATCAGGGTATTCTTCCTGTATGAGCCTATAGGCTTCAATAATACGATTATCAGCCTCGCAATTACGATAATAATGCACACCTTTTTGCATAAATAACGGGGTTTCATTAGGGTCTTTAGGTCTATATACGTGTGGTTCGTAGACGGCTATTACGCCGTCTTTATCGGACCATATTGTTATATTGTTATTCATATTATTTCTATTCCTAATACTTGATTAAATAATCAGGGTTTATTTTGATATCTAAGTCTTCAAACATTTCGTCTATATCAAAATAAACACATTTACGTTGGTCTTTTGATGTTGATTTTAGAGCTTTGTTTATATCTCTTTTATGCTTTTTGAGTGCATCTTCTGTGAAATAATCAGACATATTTTTTAGTGCATCGTTTATTGAATATACATCGCTGTAGCCACACATATTTTTTAAATTGTCTACAGTAAATTCATATTCATCATGGCTGATGATAATATCTGATTCGTATTTGTTATCTTCAGTCTTTTTAGCTTTTAGTGTAGCTGTGGCTTTATCAATAAAACAGCATCCACATTCGTCTTCAGTGTAGTGTATATTTATTTTTATTGACTCTATCACTTCGTTATAACTTTTTCTTTGATAAAGTTTCTATTTCGTTTTTATACTTGATTAAGTCAAAAAAACCATTCTAAGTTACACTCAAATGTCCATCTTCCTGCTGCTGTAAAAGATGAGTTAAATTCAAATGTTTTTGAATCGTTATTGTTAATGACTGTGTAGTTATTTTTTAATAAAGTTTAATACATCATCAAATTTATCAAATTCTTCAATATCAGTGATATTTGTATAATAAGTTACATTTTCATTTGCTTTCTGAAAATAGTATGTAAATACAGCTAAGTCATTGATAGACGGTGCTATTATTGATATATCTCCAAATACAGAACTTATGTTTGCCATTTTTATTTAGTCCTTTCTTATATGTATTTATTTATTTATTTTCTTGTTAATCCACGATAACTCTCGGATAAAGCAGTTGGTGTACATATTCTTGCAATGTCTGCACTGTTAATATAACGTTTATTCATCCAGTCTTTTAAATCATAGTCAATTATTAGTGGCTCAGGTACTGATATTTTATTGCCTGTTCGTATAACTGCTTTTTGGTTTTTACATTCCCAAGTGTCATCATCACTTATAGCAATAAGCAGGTCTTTTATAAATGTGTTTCTTGCCTGTGGTGAGCCTGATGATGACATATATTTAGTATACCAAGATTTGTATAAATCATACAGAAATGAAAACGGTAATAAATCCCATGAACACTGTGGTAATATTTCTTCTGCAAATTGTCTTACAGGGTCATTGAATTCTTTATATTCTGCAAGAGCCATTTTACAAGCATCAGGTGTTGATAATTGGTCATAATTCATATTTAAGACTTTATATAATACGTATTCTAAAACTTCAGGTCTACGTAAATAATCAGTTTTAATATATTTTCTTTCATGACCGGTAAATGTCTTATAAAACGGTATAAATAATTGACGTCTATAAAATGAATCTGATTTATCTTTTATTCTGGGCATCTCGTTTAAGCATTGCACCATGAATCCATAAAATTGATACGGTATGGGCTGCTTAAATTTTCTGTTTATCTGAATTACATCGTTTGTAATAATAGCTTTTAAATTTGCAGCTTTATCTATATATGTACCTACGTCATTTTCGTCTACGATAATAGCTGTTGCTCGTGTTAGAGGCTCTAACATGAAATCTTTGCCCATATCGGATAAGGGAATAGACGCATATGAGCCATCTCCGCATAATCTACGCATAAGTTCACATAATGTACCTTTACCGTTATTTCCTGTTTCAGAATAAAACAAAGCACATTTACCCCAAGATACATTAGGTCTTATTATCGCTCCAAGTATTTCCCATAAGACGTTTACTACATCAGGGTCATCTGCAAGGTCATTCATCCACGATTCTACATCCCAATCTGTATTATCGTTATTGTTGTGAATTATTATATTTTTTGCATTCGGATTATAGTTTACTTTGGATTTTACTAAAAAAACTTTATTCGGTGTAAACGGCATTAACTGCTTTGTTTGATAATTGAATATGCCGTTATTTACAGCAATTAAATCTTTATCTGTACAACGTTTTACACGAGGTACGATATCTCTTAATGCTGTCATAAATTCATTAAAATCTCTTGATGATAATGAGTAACAATAGCTACGAGCAATGCTTCTAAATATTTCATCGGATGTTACATATGTTCCCTCATCAGGTCCTGATGTTTGATATATTGCAAGTAAATCATATGAACTGTCGGCATTTTCACCGGCAGTTGCAACTCTGCATACAGGATATAAATACGCAACTATGTCTGCAATTTGTTGAAACTCTAATTTTTGAGGTACTTTCCATTTACTGCCTTTTGGAAGTATTGAATTTGCAAGGTCAAATGCTGTTGCAATATCAGAAAGTAACTCTTCTTCTATGGTAGATGGGCTAGGTGGACTAGCCGGATTTATTTTATTTAGATAGTTTCTTGTTGTTGTTCGTAGCACATCATTTATTGTCTGTGCCATTGAAATTGTTATTCCTTTCTAAATTAATATCGTGTCTTTTCAGAGATAAGTCACGGTGCTCATACAAGAGTATAATTTATAAAGTTTGGGTGGCTTTATAAATTACAGGTGGCAAAGTAAAGGCAAATCAAACAGATAATTATTGATTTATCGTGGTATTTGTCCTCTTTTATGAGTGTTTCTGATTTAATAATACAGCATTTGTTTGTAAAAAAATCAATAGCTATAGTTTTTTTAAATGCTCACTCGATTTTTTTAATTTAGGGTGCAATTAAGTTAGAAAGTAAGTTAGAAAAAAATTTGATGAAAATTGGTTTTTTTGAAATGCTTGAAAATGTATAAAATTTTAAGGTAAACAGCTAAATTTAGATGCCCAAAAATAAAAAAAGCGTTACACGGAAATTGTCAGATAATTTAAAAATTGTCGATTTCTTCGGATTTCTTCGGGGAAAACGGCAATTTAGGTGTAACGCTTTTTTTGAAAAAAAGCGTTACATTTATTTTTAAAGACTATCATAGTTGTAATCGAGGGTATGTTTATAGCCATATTTTTTTCCGTATTATAAATAAAATGACATTTATTACGGACTTGTTAAATAAGCGTTAAAAAAAGTGTTAATGCATCTGTTCTATAACAAGCAAAAAAATGAAAAGTGAGGTGCCATAAAATTCCCATAAAAAGTGCCATAAAAGGTGCAGTTTTATGACCATAAAAAGGGCATAAAAAGGGGCATTTATGTAGATTAATGTAGATGAAATTGTAAATTTCTAAAAAAAGCGTTACATTTGGGGTAAATGTAACGCTTTTTTTGAAAAAAAGCGTTACATAAAAAAATTGATTTAAACACCGGAATTCTTCGAGAAACATTAAAGATTGTTTTTTTAAATTTATACAATCTGTGTAACGCTTTTTTTAGCTAGTGTTACAATAGAATACCGATAAAAATCCGATAAATCTTTAATTTATATACCATATAACACTTTTTTTCTATTAAAAGCTTTATGGAAAATCACTTTTGTAGTTTTTTTGCTTGTTTTTGTGAAATCGAGGTCCATAAAAGGTACCATAAAAGGGCATAAAAAAATAAAAAAATATAGGGGGAACTGAAAAAAAAGCGTTAGATATGTTACACTAAATTGTTGTACAACTATTTCAAGAATTTGTGTTTTATTTAAATCTATGATTATCAATGATTTAGCTTTGTTTGAGCATATTGATTTTAAGGCTTAAAAATGGGTTTTGTAACGCTTTTTTTGTACAAAAAGCGTTACATTTAAATGTCGATAAAAATCCGGTGAAATTTTAAATTTACCCTCAAAAATGCCCATGTAACACTTTTTTTGAAAAAGTATTTCAATTATACATTTATGCATTGTTTATTCATAAATTTTTGATAAAAATAAATATTTGCTATTTTTTACATAGCAAAATATTTTTTTGAATTCAGCTGAGTGTGTATCATTGAATTTTTCGAAGTTCCGATGAACTTTATAGATACACTGTATATAAAACCGGTATTATCGGGAATTATTTATTTAATTCAATTTTGAACCCGAAAACTTTATTAGTATAGATTACGCTAACAGGCTGCAAGCCGTTAATATTTTTAATAGTTTTACGCCAAAAAAACATTGATATATGAGTATTTTTTTATGTTAAAATACATATGTAATATAAATAGAATGAGGTTGGTTTAATGAATCATTTAATAAAAATCTATTATGCGTAATAGAGGTTATACAGATGACTTTTTAAAAGATATAGATTTTAAATCACATAGAGCACCGTTATACACAGATGAATTATGTCAAAGATTAAAGATTTATCACGATAATCAATATAAGTTGGTATTAGTAGTAGATTTTGATACAGACGGGCTTATGACAGGTATAGAAAGTTTTGCAGGATTCGCAGAATTAGGATTTAATGTTTCTTTATATTTTTTAGATGTCAATAATGGATATGGCTTTCGAAGATTTGATATGGATAATTTATTATCTAAGTATCCTGACGCAAAAGGTATATTGACAGGTGATGTAGGTATTACTTGTTTTGACGGTATCACAAGAGCAAAAGAATTAGGTCTTGATGTTTTTGTTACAGACCATCATATGCCAAGTATGACAGCACTTAGATATAAAGATGCAGATATTGTTGTAGACCCGATGACAGATGTTGTTGAATCTGAAATAGAGGATAAAACATCTGACGTGTTTAGTGGTATTTGTGGAGCACACGTTATGTGGAAAGTGTTATATCATTATGCAATGTATTATACAGGTATTAATAGTGCATATATGGTGTCTCAAATAAATAGATTAAGAGTTTTTGCAGGATTTGGTACGATATCGGATTCTATGCCTTTATATTACGAGAATCGTGAATTGGTTAGAGATATGATTAATATCTGTAAAGTTGTGTATCCGAATTCAAGCGAATTGGTTGATTCACAATCTTTTATTAATTCCATTCCGGGTTGTGACCAATATCGTAGAGCATTTTTAGGCTTATATACTTTACTTGATGTATTTCATGAAAAAAATCCGGCTATATTTTCCGCACAAAATACTATTAAAGAAGATTTTGTAGGATTTTATCTCGCTCCGACTCTTAATTCCGTTAAACGATTACACAAATCCGTTGAACTTGTTTATGGCGTATTTTTCGGTCCTACACCGAGAGAAAATATGCTTAAGTTATATGAATTAAACGAAGAGCGTAAGTTATCGGTTATTAAATATATGTCTTTAATTGAGAGTATACATCAAAAATATGCTCCATATATTTATTTTACTGATGCGGTTGGCGGACTTAGAGGTTTACTTGCACAGCAGCTTCTTGATAAACATGGTGCAGAACATCCTGTTATTGTTGTTGCTAAAAATCTTGACGGTTCTTATTCAGGTAGTGGTCGTAGTCCTATTTGGTATAAGTTCTTGGATTACGCTGTATCTAAGGATTGGTGGGCAGCAGGACATAATCCTTCGTTCGGATTCGGTACATCATCGGAATCAGGACTTGACTCATTATATAATTTTTTAAAAACAGATGTAGATATAAAGCGTAAAGATGCCTTAGATAATAATCTTTTAGTAAAGTCTTCACCGGATTATATTGTATCTATGTTTGGTGATAATATAAGTTTTGATATAGATGTTATTGATGATTATTTAATCAATAAAGAATATTTACGTCCGTTCGGTAGCGGTTTCGAAAAGCCTAACGGTATTTTACGTGTAAATATGAGTGACGTTGAAATTCAGTTAATTGGAAAATCAGTAAATTCCAATACGCCTGAATTAAAGCCTCATGTTAAGCTTAAACTACCGATGGGAGTTGATGTGTTATGTTGGAATCAGGGTGCGTTATTTTATGACAGACTTAAAAAAATAACGCCTGATAAAGATGATGAGTCTCATACAATGCCTTATTACATCGTTGATGATGCTTTTGCCAAACAAATAGATATTCTTGGCGATTTTGATTATGGTTATTTTAACGATGTAAAATCTATTCAGTTTATGGGAAGTATTGTGTCTGTTTAATTTATCACGAAAGGATTATGATATGTTTGATTTTATAAATTCTAAGAAGATTAGACCGTTTGTGCCTATTATTGCAATGTTTAGCTATATTTTTATTATGTCTGTCTTTGGCTTAATATTTAAATCACGAATAGCTATAGGTGCGTTTGTCGGTGATTTAGTTACGATATTGGTTTTCGGATATATTTATTATAAGTCTAAATTAAGACGCCCCACAACGCCGTTATTTAAGCCTCAGACGTGGTTTTATGTACTTGCCGTAGGTTTTCTTGGGTTAGTGTGGATAGCGTCTCAGACAGCCGCTAAAGGGCTTTATGAGATGGGTCTTACAGCAGGTATGAATAATTATCAGGATGCAATAAAAAATGATGCATCTATTTATATATTAACTTCAGTGTTTGTTGCTCCTATTGCAGAAGAACTTGTTTTCAGAGCATTTGGATATTTAATATGGCGTAAATATTTTTAAACATTTTTATTGCAGCAATTTTTTTATATCTGTTTTTATTTGCAATTATGCATATGACATTTGTACATATTCCGATTGCATTTTGTGTCGGTTTATTATCGGCATTATTATACGAAATGACAGGGCATATTCGTTATGGAATTTTGATTCATTTTTTTATAATTTATTTAGTGCAGGAATTGCATTCGGATTACCAAAAAAAATAATTTATTTTTTTAAATCCGTTTATAATAATTATTTATATGGGAATTATGATAATTACTTTATGTATTATGATAACGAAAGCAAAATTGATTCGTAAATTTGCAGATGAGCCGAAACTTATAGATAGATTAAATCAAAAATAATTAAATTAAAAAGACACTTTTATAGTGTCTTTTTTTATTATTTAAATCTATAGTTTTTTTATTATTTAAATCTATAGTTTTTTTGTATTATGTCGTATTATAATTATTTGTATTAAGATAAAATAATTTGACAAATAAATGATGTGTGTTTAAATTATAATTTATTTTATTATTTATATATGATTCGTTATTAATTATTTATATTATTATATTTATATAACTATAATTTAATAAAATAATTTTATTAAAAATCTTTTATGTATTAATTTAAAACATTTGCTATTATATTGGTTTGTATAATCATTATTATATTTAATTATTATATCTAATTTTACTCATAATAATTATTTATTATGAGTATGATTTTATGTATTATAAACGTTATAATTTTTTTATTATTTTAGACGTTTAGAATATTAATTATTGGTTCGAAATTTATTGAGAATTGAAGCTGAAATTATATTATTTTTAACTCTAATGATTATTTATGATAAACTTGTTTTTATTATTATATTTATTTAATTATTAGAGTTATTTTTTTCTGGGACTGTCGTAATAATGACAGTCCAATATGTGATTATTAAAATAAGCATTTTATTATGCTTATTTTTTTATTTCAGCGTATCCATATCGAAATACATATTATTAATTATTTTTTTATAATATTTATTCATAATATTTATTTCGATATTAGGGCACCCCTGTAGAGGGCGAGGTGGTGAGGAACGAACCACCGAGTAAGAGCTTTTTGCGAAGCAAAAAGTGAGTTTTGAGCGAAGCGAAAAACTCAGGGGTGTCGGCTGTGCCGACCGTAACGAGCGTAGCGAGTTGCGTCACCCCCTCTTATGCCCTTTCTTTCTTTCCGTGAGCATACTGGCACATTCTTGTGCCAAATGCGTACTGAAGCGTAAAAATTCGGCTACGAATTTGTTACCGAGGGCACGGAAAGAGTAGCAAAAGGGGGTTACTCCGAGTAACTTTCGCCCCCTTTTGCTATAAATCCTCGAAGAATTGTGGTCACGAAAATCACCGTAAAATCACTTTAGTGACATAAAGTATTACCTATATTTTTTTATATAATTCCACCACAATTCTTTTGATATCAATGCATCAAAATAAATTGCCGGAAGACAATTTTTTAGGGCGTTAAATTATTTTTGAATTTATTCAAAAATTAGTGAGTGAAACGAGCGTTATTTCACGCCGTAGCGTCAAAAAAATGGGGCTGTTATATTAATAATTTTTTTATATTATTTTTTTAGTTTAATAGCCCCATTGGTGCGATAAATAAACTCTTAGAGTTCATAAACAATTATCGCTAATTATTTTTAATAATAATAATTTTTGTTTTCGAAATTATTTATTTAATTATTTTTTTCGAAAATGTATCAGAAAAATAATTTATCATATTAATAAAAATAATTTATTATAAAACATCTTTTGATTATTATTTATAAATAATCAATATCTAAGTTTAAATAAAAAAAATTAAGTCGCCTGTAATTTTAATTACAGATAATAAAATAAATTATTTACGATAATGATAATGCAGTAGGAGGGAAAAAGCGAAACTGGCTGTGACTAAAATTTATTATATTAAAACGCCGTGAAGCGTTCCCGGATACAAATTATTATAAATTAAATAAACTAATATATTTAATATTATTTAAAACAAAAAAATAATAAAAAAATAAATAACTATTGTTTTTGAATAATTGCTGAGATAAATAATTATTTTTATAAACTTATTAAAATAAAAAAATAATTAACTAAAATATTTATTTTGATAATGCAGTTACAAACTTGAAGTTAAAACTTTTTAAAAACTGATTTATCTAAAAAGTTTTTAACGTAAAGTGCAGTAACGAAAATTATAATTATATTATCATATTTATATTATTCAAAACATAAATAATAAAAAAATAAATAACTATTGTTTTTGAATAATAGTGAATTAAAAAAATAAGTGTTTAGTATAAAATACCAAACACTTAAAAAAATAATAATTAATTACGTATCATAAATAAGTTTTATCTTAGATTCAATAACACCACCGGAGACAAAAAAATCACAGCAATATTATTTACTATTCTAAGAGGGCTGTTACCTCCCTTATTTATAATAAAACCCGATAATATTTTTTTATTTAATTAAATATTTTTGTGTATAAAAAAATATTTAATTTTTATTATGTATGCAACATATTATGGTCATAAAACTGCCCCTATTATGCCCATAATATGTCACCTAAAATTCCATAAAAGTTGCATTATACATCAATGCCCTTTTTATGACCATAAAACTACCCATTCTATGGTCATAATATTCCCATAGATTAATATTTTAATATTTATGCCCCTTTTATGGTCTTTTTTTATGCCCATAAAACTGCACCTATTATGACCATAAAATTCCCACACTTAAATATTTATAAATCAATGCTCTTTTTATGGCACTTTTATGCCCATAAAACTGCCCCTAAAAGTTCCATAAATATTTTTAATAAACATTAATGCCCTTTTTGTGACCATAAAACTACCCATTCTATGGTCATAATATTCCCATAAATCATTTATGCTCTTTTTATGGTCATAAAACTGCCCCTATTATGACCATTTTATGTCACCTAAAATTCCCATAAAAAGTTGCATAATATATCAATGCTCTTTTTTTATGACCATAGGATGTCACCTATTATGGTCATAATATTCCCATACGCTATTATTTATTAATCAATGTTTTTATGTCACTAATTCTTTATATAATCCGTGACATAAAAAAATAATTACTCAGAGTTCACTCTGAGTAATCAATCATTTTTTTATTTAGTATTAAGACGGAATCTAAATCCCATCCCATAAGTTCAAAAATACAGATTTCTAACTTTGAAGTCAATCATATCAAAATCTTTAGCAATGGCTTCGAAGTCAATATTTTTTTATTAAAGAAATCTTCATACGAATATTTAGCCATCATGTTATCATAGTCTTCGGTATCATATAGCTTTAAGATTCTGGCATTATCTTTAATATTAAAGTCAAAATATGTATTTGTATCACGCATAAGTTCTGGATTCTCTGTAATAAAAGTCAAGCCAAGGTGTGATGTTATTTATTAATTTGCAAGACCATAGTCCACCGATAGGCTTGTTCCATCCCCCATTGTTTTTGAATATCTTTAAATTTATTAATATCAAACATAAAAGCCATAAGTTCTGTAATTTGTTTTTAGACATAACATTTCCTCCTGTATATAAAAACAAATATATTGTATATATACACCCGTATATTTTTTTATATAACAAAAAAATAGTAGAATACTGTTTAAAATACAGTACTCTACTTACAACTCTCAAATAAAAGCTCTAACGGGTCTACACCCGAATATTTAAATATTTCAGTCAAGCGTTTAAAAAGCTTGATAAATCAGTAATTTTTTTGGTATAATATAACATATGAGCACATATAATATAACACGAAAAGGGTTAGGATATATAATATCGAAGCCACTTAGTACGATAAAGATTATCAGGCTGCCGTATGATAACATAAAAAGCTTTGATTATCAAAGTTTTTTAGTATATATATTAGTCAAGAATAATAATATATACGTAGGCAAGTCAAAGAACGGTTTATTAAATCGACCTACATCGCATACAAACAATTGGGATTTAGTTTATTTTTATCATAGACGAGTCTAACTTATTTAATGACGGAATCATACAGTATTTAGAGAATGCGATAAACAATAAAATAAATTTAACAGATGCGTATAATAATCAGACTAGGTTAACGAATCATGATACGATAAACGAAAGTGAATATGAGTATATATCACATGAGTTAAGTGATATATATTATATGTTATACGGATTAGGCTTAGATTTAATACATGAAAAAGAATATGTATATAGATTAGATTCCGGAAAAATACGAAGTGATATAAAAAGCATTGACTCTAAGATATGTAAGGCATATATCTTAGTTAATCAAGATATTATTTTTATTAAAAAGACAGCGAGATAAATAACAGTATATCGAGTAACTTAGACAAAGATATGATAGCTATGCGACAAAATGAAGTATATATAGATTTAAATATCATACAGAAAGATATTAAATTTAATAATATATTAGATGCAATAAGCTTTATATATGGTAGACGAATTAAAAGCTTAGATAATATAAGAATAAGAGCCGTGTAGAGGCTCGTTAAGGCTTATCGTGAGATAAGGCGTTTTATAAAAAATAGTGACAGTCACACTAAAGAAAGCTATTCTTTGTGCAGCTGCCACTTGGAAAAAGGTTAATTAGTTGTATCCCAGCGTTTTTATGTGTCTGGTTCACATACTGGTTTACATATGACACCAGTAAAGTCTGAGAGTCCGGTTCTCTCCTATAATATAAATATTGTTGGTTAGGCAATAAAATATTACAGGCATTGCCAATTACCAGTCGGCATGCTATATATTCTCTCGAAGCGAGCGGGAGCGAGCTTTTTTAAGATATAAGAGATAACAGACATAGCGAGCGAGATTAAAATAAATATAAAAAAAAGAGCCGTGTAGAGGCTCGTTAAGGCTTAGCTTTAGATAAGCTGTTTATAAAAAAAAGAGAACAACTCTAAATAGAGTCATTCTCATAATATTTATTCAGCCCAACCATATATCATATAATTTATGTTTATGTCTGTTATTTTATACTTTAATCCTGTAATCAAACATATAAACATAATAGTACTTTCCGGTATACTTTCAGATACTCTTATATATGATTTAGTCTTTCCCAATTCATCTATATCTTTGATGACTGTCTGAATTACGGTTCTAAGAGCATAACAAAAATCAGCTGAATATCTTTGGCTTCTTAATGGTTTTACTTTTAAAGCCATATAATTATCAAGTAAATCATATGCTCTTAGAACCGTATACAGTCTTGGTGCCATGTCCAGTTCCTTACTTTTTGCAACAACGTCATCTATAGAACCGAAGTCTTTGTATTTATTTTTTAATGTATCCTTGAACATAATTTTGTCCTCCTGATATTTTTTGTAATTGCACTCGAAATAATTTTTTTATTAATAAAAAAATAAGCGTTTAACTAAAAAGTCAAACGCTTAATAAAGATGAGTAGTAATAAAAGTGCCGATAATCATGCATACAATCGAGATTATAAATCTAATAGAGTATCCATAATTAGTTTTTCTTGTTCCGGTTCTTTTATATTCTATTTCTGAGGCATAAGCTCTAATACCTGAGCTTATAAACATAACAAAAGCTTATCAAATAAAAGATTACAGCAATACCCATAATAGTATCTCCTTTCTTAATTTAATTATATTAATTTATAACTTATATATACCACAATTTACAACATAAATCAATTATATTCATAAAAACCTTCGAGGGGCTGTCACACTGAAACAAAACACGGCAAGATATAGCTTGCTTATATGTCAATAACTACTATATTTTGTGTATATTATTTTTCGTGTAACAGCCCCAGTTTAAAAAGTTAGAACTCCTTAAAAAGAGCCGTAAAACGGCTCGTTAAGACTTAGCGGCAGCTAAGCTGTTTATAAAAAAAGAGAGAACAACTCGTGTAGAGTCATTCTCATAATATTTAATATTTATTCAGCCCATCCGTAGAACTTATACTCACCTAATGAGATACGTTCCATTTTAAAGCCAAATGTTTCTAGTACAGCTGTTAACAGACCGCCTTCTATTTCGGTTTTGACTATGACATGGTCTTCGCCATTTTCAGCTGTATCTATAACACTTTTCAATACATCTATAATCTGTGATTGCTGTGTTTCATTAAAGTCATCCCCTACTAATGGATTTTTTAATAAATACTTGTAGGAATCTGCCTCATCAATCTCTATTAAAAAAACTGTGATAGATTATTTCTATATTTTTTTAGATAATCATAAATCTATTGTATCTGATATAACGAGTTTCATTTTGGTTGATTGACAGATTTCAAATTCATATAGCATCGTGTCGTAAATATAGTCTATTACATTAGTTAACTTATCCTCTATCTCGTTATACTTTTTTTCTTAAGTGTATTGATTAACATAATTCTACCTCCAAAATATATAATTTATTTTTTTATCAAGATTAAACCCGTAGGCGAACGAAGTGAGCTTTTTTCTTGATAAAACAAAAAAATTAAAAATAGCATATATAATTATTAATTGCTAAGAGCCGTGAAACGGCTCGTTTATGCGAACTAGAGTGAGCAGTTAAAATAAAAAATAAAGACAGTCCGGCGTTTAAATGCCAAACTGTCTAAAATCTGTTTTACAAGATACCGACAAGAGCATCCTGAGCATCTTGATTAATTAAGCCCATTTCAATTGCAGCATATAAAATAGGCAACAGACTTGCGATGATAATCTTCTGGTCGGCATCAAGTATAAGCTCAAAAGGCTTTCCAATCATAAGTTCGACCGGAAAGTCATCTATTTCAAGCATATCACTCATGTTATAGATGACGCGGTTGTACTCATCATCAAAGGCAACGCAAAGGATTTTGTAATCTTTGTCGTTTTTAACACAGCCCTGTAAGAACTTGATGAAGCTCTGTGTGGGTCTGACAAACTCAGGAGCCTTAATGAGGCTCAGAAGATGAGAGACTCTCTTGTAGTTCTCAGCGTTCGTGAATGCGACACCATTGATAGTAGCAGACGTGTTGAAATTCATTGTTCTTCCTCCTGAAATAAGATTCACATAGTTTCTAAATTTTCTCTCGAACGCTTTTCTTTAACATAGACCATCAAAGCGAGAGAATTTGCATATCACGAAAAATATCAGGTTACAGATTTTTGAACTTATCATTGAGCATCTTTTGGCATCGTCCGATGGAATCATTGCCATAATCAGGTTCGATTTCAAATGCTTTGTTTGTCTCAAGCAAATCAATAATGGGCTGGCATTCAGGGTAATCAAGTTCAGTAAACGCCTGCTGCAATGAGTTGATGTTGTTTAAAAAGGCATTATCTAATCCAATGCAAGCAAAGGGTCCTTCCATTTTAATAACTTCACAAAGGTCTTTCACAGCCAAGACAAAGTCTTTAGTTGGTCTGTAATTATCCGGAGCCTTGATAGATGCTAACCATGAAAATGTGAGTCCAAATTCAGCATCATTATCAAACTCTACGCCTGCAATATTAAGATTGATACCTGTATTCATAATGAGTTTCCTTTCATGTAAGATTGTTTTTAAGGTTTGTCAAGCTGTCAAGAACAATAGTTAAGCTCTCAATGGATTTTGCAGTAAAAACCACATAAAACGCCTTGTCGTTTTCGACCAGCTCAACAATGGGCTTAAATACATTTAAGATAATCGGAGCCATTGTCGGGTCTACAAGGTGTTCGATTAAAGCATGTTCGCTATGTTTAAGACTCTGTGAAATCTTTGTAATAGGTGTTTCCCAAAAGCATGCATCCAGCATATCAGCAAAAACACTGTCTTCTTTAAGTGTTTCAAGATAGTTACGAAATGCTTTAATCAGTTCTGTAGTTGGAATAACTTTGAACGGACTGGCTTTTTCAATAGAGTTCAAAATTCTGACAGTCTGGTTGTATACAAGTTCATCATCAAATGCTACGCCATTGATAAAAGTACAGGTGTACGTATTGACATTCATTGTTTTTCTCCTCTTGTAATTATGAACTATTCAAGTTTATTTGCATCTATATTTTCTCTCGAACGCTTTTTTTATGATACATGTGATATGCGAAAGAAACAGTTGATTTTTCGAATCAAATACATAGAGCCCAATGGCTCGTTTACACAAGCGAGAGCTTGTGGTTATAAAAAAAAGTTACGGCAACGCTGTTATAAGCGTCACCGTGGATAGGGGGAAAAAGCAATGAATGATTCAAATAGCCACTCGGGCGAGCGAAGCGAGCTTTTTAAATAAAAAAAATTATTGTTTTATCATTTTTTTATAATAAAAAAAGATAGAGAAAAAAACCTCTCTATCAATTATGTGTAAAAAAATGGCAGAAGCCGGGTTGCTCCCCCGTGAATCACATCCACCTCAGTTGTCATACGGCTTACGGGATGCGTATAACTGTCGCTTATGACTACTTATCTGATGGATGATAATGATGGTTATCATTTGCTCAGACTTTTATCACAAGGCATTGACCACCCATCAATGGTCATGCTATATATTCTCTCGAAGCGAGCGAAGCGAGCTTTTTAAATAAAAAAACACAGCTAAGATAAGTCTTAGCCGTGCTGATAATATAGCAATAAGTTAAAAAAATATTGCTTAGATAATAATTATCTAAGCAAGAAAAAAAAACAATAATCGGCGGACCTTCGCCCTACCCAACTCTATACTACGTAATATTCTGTCACAAAGGAGACACACCTGAAGCTTCGGACCGTCGTCCTAACCTGTGCACCCCGGCTTTCGCCCAATGCTCTGAGGAGATTGATACTCCCAACTTTCCCACGTCATTCAGCATTAGAATTACCAATTATTCTTGATTTGTAAAATCGCCTTGTGGTACTCGTCCAGTTCTGTTTTGTCTTATACTCGGATTTCTCCGATTCATTGGCAAGAGCTTGTTTTGGAATTACTTTCAGTAATCTATATGTCCCCATATAGCACTTAAAAGCCGCATTGATTCCCATTGCTGTGAACCTCATCAATTGTCGCTCCGACTCTTTGAACTGACATTTTACTCATATAGACCGGCAACCGATTCTTGCATTTGAGACATCTGTCTCTATCTTATATCAATCACTCTCAATAAGAAGCCTTAATTATACAGTATCCCATATAATCAAAACTCTGCATTCAAACCGTTCTCAGCAAGGCTGACTAAACCCTCTTCACTGAGTTGCCGATTATTGCACAATTATACCCGATAACTTGCCGAGAGGCAAGTCTTTTTTGTAATATAGCTTGTATAAGCGTTTAGCTTGATGCAATCAAGCGTTTAAATAAAAAAAAGATAGAGAGAAAAATCCCTCTATCAAAAGACTCTTTATCAAACGGCTTAGATTCTTGCGAATGCTTTACACCCTACAATCCTGCCGGTTTCATCCCTGACGGTGTCTGTCGTGATGAGTAAGTCATCGACCCTCCTGCCGTTTGCCTTTGCAGCATTAGCAGTTATGATAGAGACTACTAGATACACGCCGTCCTGATATTCCGGAAGGTCGATTGTTTCGCCAAACGAAGTCTCCATCAATAGGATTCATCTGTTTCTCCAGCACAGATATTAGACTGTGTGGCAGGCAATTCTTCAGATGGATACTGTCCTAACTTCTCCGTTTCATTACCATATAATTGTAGCGGTGTTAAATTCATCATAAAAACCTCCAAAAACTATTTTATTTTATCATGTAAACCACATAAGCGAACGAAGTGAGCTTTTTCTCATGTCGACCATGTAAGTTAAGGGCAGACACAAGTAATCGTTTGACGGCAGTGACAGCAGCCGTTTAAATAAAAAGATACGGATAAACTCTCGTCGTAAATAATCTATTTTCAGTTCTGCCACCAAAACATAGTTGACCTCTTAATAAGCTTATGCCAAGAGTTTAAACACATTTCTATTTTGTTTGTGGTTTATCATCTCATATCAATTTCAAGTGCAAGCGAATTTAATACTCGGATGTTTGATATATTATTCTATGTCAAAGATTATCTCAATATTTTTACAGACTGTTCATATAATCTTGGGTGTATTTATTATTCGTCTCTTAACTGTGCCAGCCATGAACATAAAAACATGTAGTATCATACTACTGTATTCAGCTACAAAGTTTCTTTTCATCTTAATACTTCATCTAAGCTTACTTCACCAGTTTAACATTTGCCATCGAAGTATCAAATATGTCACTTAAATCGACACGATATAAATCATTATCAAATTCATTTGATTCAAGTGTGATTGATATTGATAACAATATATAACCTTATCCATTATATTATCAACAATTTATAGTTTTGATGTCTATCATTCAGTAATCTAGTTCGATACTTTTTATTACTACCTTAAAGCATCTCATCAGACACTTCATCATCAATGGATTAACATATGGAAAATTTATGAAATGCGTCTACAACTTGCTGTGTAACTAATTCTTCGTAATTTTTCTTTCTATACTAATGTTCTACTTTCATAACCTACCTCCTAAATATAAATCTATTTTTCATAACAACACCCGTGGCGAGCGAAGCGAGTAACTAGCTCTAAAATACGGACAAGAAAATTCATCCGTAATACATTATTAAATACGATAACACCTCTCTTCCATATTAAAATAGGTCTTGGTGTACCACTATTTGAGTCATTCCATAGTCCCTTATCATTTAACGATGCAAGTGCTTGTTCTACAGTGAAGAGTCCTATTTTGTTTATTAAGTCTATTTCTTCCGGCGAAAACTCTACGTAAAATGTGTTATTATGCTTTATTTCAGTATAGCCCATCTGTTTAAGATAATATGCTATATATGCAATATAATAGTCATCTTTTTGTTTTTCTGATAATATTGCCTCTTTTTCCGGATTGATGAATACGTCAATTAAGACATTGATTAAATTTTTTGTCGGACGGATTCTGTACCATTGTTTCTCAGGGGCACTGGCTTTATCAAAATAATTGATGATTTTTTTCATATATTTCTTTATTAGGGATTTTCACACCCTCTATTATATATTTTTTTCTGTAAAAATGTTTTTTTCATAAAAACCTCCTAAAACATAAATTTATTTTTTTGTCATAACAAAACCCGTGGCGAACGAAGTGAGCTTATTTTCTGACACACTATAACTAATAACTTTATGTTTTTATAAAAAAATAGACTCCGCTATAATATAGCGAAGTCATAAAATAGCAGAAGTCAGGGTGTCCTCCCCGTGAATCACTTCCACCTCAAGATATTATATGCTTATTTTTTTGCATATAATAGAGCTGCTGTTATTACTCACCTGAGTTATTATAATGATGGTTATAATATTCTCAAGTTTTTTTATAGCAAGGCATTGCCCACCCATCAATGGACATCTATATATTCTCTCGAAAGCGAGCGAAGCGAGCTTTTTAGATAAAAGTAATGGCATATATTATATTAATGATTGATAAAAAAACTTAAAAATAAAAATAAGAGCCGTGTAGAGGCTCGTTAAGGCTAACTTTAGATAAGTCGTTTATAAATAAAAAAGATAGAGAAGAAATTCTCTATCAAATAATGTCAACAAAGTTTTTTTGTTAAACTATAGAATTATTGATTATGTTTTTTTCACTTCGTTATAACACAATTCTATAAGTTTATCCTGTATTGAATAATCATTAGTGTCATGGTATGAATTAAATATTTGTTATTTTTTTAATTTTTTTCATTCAAATCTGCAAAGTTTTTTTATCACCTGTGTTATCATCATATGATTCAAATACTAAATTATTAAAGTCACTCGTATTATGTATCATATTACAAAAGTGTTCAGCCAATGCGTTGGGTGTAACGACTATTATATCTTTAAATATATCTTTTGAGTTTAAGTTTTTTTCTGGTACAGTCTTGTATTTTTTTCTATTTATATATTCAGTATTTTTCATTGTATTCTGCATTAATGCTATACACTAAATTAGGTATAATATCTTTCAGGAATACATTTTTAAATTTCATCATAGCAAATATAATTTTTCAATACAGCTGTATAAATTTCAGGATTGTATATAGGTGAGCCACCAAAGTGAGCTACGAATATGCTCTCTATTTGTCTGTCATTTAATAATTGGCTATTTATGTGTTTTGTAACATTAGGAGCTTTATGACAGTTAAATACATGATATGCAATTTGTTTAAAGTTGTCATATATTTCTTCATCATATTTACACCAATCACATCTTATTTCTGATATAGGCTTACCAATATCAGAACCTGCAATAAGTTCATTATGTTTATATATACCTATTTTTGTCTTCCATGAAAATCATATTTAATCGTGTAATTTGTATAATAATTGTCTTTTATTTCAACGAT